>ENA-OYXX01000670-OYXX01000670.1-human-gut-metagenome-genome-assembly--contig:-NODE-670-length-14942-cov-4.576812_pt1 | contig 14942 bp, 11 predicted proteins | sample MGYA00243976_ERZ653434 | MGnify/ENA primary metagenome ERZ653434 (study PRJEB26926, sample SAMN06165112) | human gut metagenome | biome: ENVO:00009003; feature: ENVO:2100002; material: ENVO:00002003...
CTACACGTAAGGAGTCGTCGGCAGCGTCAGATGTGTATAAGAGACAGCTTCGAGCCTGCTCTCGACCCTCAGGAGGAGACCTTCAAGGAGCTTTTCAACATCGTAAAGGAGAAGAAAGCCGAGATGCGCGCACGCCTCGACGCCGAACGCGAAGCCAACCTGAAAGTGAAGCGCGAAATTATCACCGAGCTCAACGCAATCTCCACCGACGCCGACAACGTCAACCGCCAGTATAACCGAGCCAAAGAGCTTCAGGCCCAGTTCCTGACGGTCGGCGAGGTTCCTCCCACCGAGGCTTCGGCCGTCTGGAAGGAATATCAGGAAGCCCGCGAGCGCTTCTATGACCAGCTGAAAATCAACAAGGAGCTGCGCGACTATGACTTCAAGAAAAACCTCTCGGAGAAACAACTTCTCTGCGAGCAGGCCGAGAAACTCAGCGACGAACCCGACGTAATCACCGCCTTCCGCCGCCTTCAGGAGCTTCACGACAAGTGGCGTGAAATCGGCCCCGTCAGCAAGGACCTGCGCGAGGAACTGTGGATGCGTTTCAAGGATGCATCGGCAGCCGTCAACAAACGCTATCAGGCCTATTTTGAGGAGCGCAAGGCCAAAGAGACCGCCAACGAGGAGGCCAAAACACGCCTCTGCGAGCAGGTCGAGGCCCTCGACTTCTCGGGCCTGAACACATATGCCGCCTGGGACGCAATGACCAAGCAGATTATGGAGTTACAGGCTCAGTGGAAAGAGATAGGCTTCGCCTCGCGTAAAGCCAACAACGCGCTGTTCCAGCGCTTCCGCCAGACCTGCGACCGTTTCTTCACCGCCAAGGGCGAGTTCTTCAAGGAGATGAAAGACACCCTGGCTCAGAATCTGGCCCGCAAGACCGCTCTGTGCGAGCGCGCCGAGGCTCTGAAAGACTCGACCGACTGGCGCAAAACCACCGACGAGATGGTTGCCCTCCAGAAAGAGTGGAAAACCATCGGCGCCGTGGCCAAGAAACACAGCGACGCCATCTGGACACGCTTCATGGCTGCCTGTGACGCCTTCTTCGACCACAAGAAAGAGGTGACCGGCTCGCAGCGCGCCACCGAGCAGGGCAACCTGAAAGCCAAGACAGCCATCATCGACGAGCTCAAGGCTCTCATGGCCGAGGATGCTACCGCCGATACCGACAAACCCGCCATGCAGGCCCGTCTGCGCGAGATGCGCGACCGCTGGCAGGCTATCGGTCACGTGCCATTCCGCATCAAGGATGTCATCTACGACGAATTCCGTCAGTTGCTGCGCGACGTCGAGAAGAAATATGACCTGCGCGATGTACGCGCCCGCCGCGAAGCCTTTCAGGCCAATGTGGCCGAGATGTCGTCACAGCCCGGACGCCTCAACCGCGAACGCGACCGCCTCGTGCGCACCCTCGAGGCCAAACGCTCGGACCTGGCCACCTACTCCAACAACCTGGGCTTCCTCAGCTCCAAGTCAAAGGCCGGCGAGTCGATGATGCGCGAGATGGAGCGCCGCATGGAGCGCCTGCGCGAGGAGATTGCCGGACTCGAGGAAAAGATTCGCATGGTCGACGCCACCGACAGCGAAGCCAAAGCCTGAGTCTGAGGCTCACCTCATGACAGGAGGAATAAACCAGCGGGGACGTTACGGACGATTTGTCGCGAATCTGCTGTCAATAAGCGATTTCGCGGTCGTCAATCTGACCTATGCGGTCGTGCTTGCTCTCAACCCCGAGATGCTGGCCAATCACCCGCGTCTGTTGGGTCTGCTCCTCAACGTCGCCTATCTGCCATCGGCGTGGACGTTGCGCGAAGTGCGCAACGTCCGTGCCATACACATGGACCTGATTATATTCAATTCGCTCAGGTCCGTGGGGATTCATGCACTGTTTTTCTTCTCACTGCTCTATTTTCTCGACATCGACAATGTGTCGTGGCGGGGCATAGGCGAGTTCTACGGCGGCATAGCCATACTCCTGCCCCTGTGGTGGGTTGTGTCGCGTCTGCTGCTCAAGAACTACCGGCGCCGGGGACGCAATTTCACGCGCGTCGTGATTGTCGGCACAGGCCCCACGGCCGAACGTCTCTATCAGGAGATGCACTCCGACGCGGGTTTCGGCTACCGCTTCATGGGATTTTTCGACTATGGCTACCGCGCCGACTTCAGCTACGAAAAACTCTATATAGGCAATCTGGCGGCGCTCGACGACTATGTCCGCGAGCACCATATCGACCAGATTTACTATACCCTCTCGGGCGAGGACACCGACGCTATCTCGCGGTCGGTCAAAGTGGCCGACCACAATATGGCCCAGTTCTATTTTGTGCCGCAGATGGCGCGCGTGATGACCCGCGCCATGGAGATGGACTCGATCGGCACCGTGCCGGTCATGAACATGCGCGCCAACCCGCTCAGCTCAGCCTTCAACCGCGGCGTCAAACGCGCCATGGACATCGCCATTTCGACCATCTTCCTGACCGTCTCGCCGCTGATATTCATCCCGGTGGCGGTGGCCATCAAGACCTCGTCGCCCGGACCGATATTCTTTCGTCAGAAGCGCACGGGCTACAAAGGCAAGGAGTTCACCTGCCTGAAATTCAGAACGATGAAGGTCAACACCACCTCCGACACCGCCCAGGCCAGTAAGAACGACCCGCGCAAGACGCGCGTGGGCGATTTTCTGCGTCGGACATCAATCGACGAGCTGCCTCAGTTTATCAACGTCCTGCGCGGCGACATGTCGGTCGTAGGTCCCCGTCCCCACATGCTCGCCCATACCGACCAGTATTCCAAGCTGATTGACAAATACATGGTCAGGCATCTGATTAAGCCCGGTATCACAGGCTGGGCCCAGGTCAACGGCTACCGCGGCCAGACCGGCCAGCTCTGGCAGATGGAGCGCCGCGTAGAGTTTGACGTCTGGTATATCGAAAACTGGTCGTTCCTGCTTGATCTGAAGATAGTCATGCGCACAATCGTCAACGCGCTTCATGGAGAGGAAAACGCTTTCTGAACGTGAGATAACCGACAGAGCCACAGCCCTGCTGCGCCGCTTCTACGGCTATGACAGTTTCCGGCCCCTTCAGCTCGACATAATCAAGGCTGCGCTGAGTGGACGCGACTCGCTCGTGCTGATGCCCACCGGAGGCGGCAAGTCGCTCTGTTTCCAGATTCCGGCGTTGATGGGCGACGGCGTGACGGTGGTCGTCTCGCCGCTGATTGCCTTGATGAACGACCAGGTGGCCTCGCTGCGCGCCAACGGCATCCCCGCCGCCGCGGTCCACTCCAATCAGACCGACGAGGAGAACCGCGCCGTCATGGACAATCTCATCCATGCGCGCGTCAAGATACTTTACGTGTCGCCCGAGCGGCTTGTGACCGACATCGACCGCTGGTCAAAGGAGATACCGGTGACATTGTTCGCCATCGACGAGGCTCACTGCGTGTCGCAGTGGGGCCACGATTTCAGACCGGTCTATGTCGAGTTGTCGCGGCTCCGTGACCTATACCCCGGGGTACCGGTAATGGCCCTGACAGCCACCGCCGACGAGATGACGCGGCGCGACATCGTCACACAGCTGCGCCTCGACAATCCGCGACGTTTCATCACGTCGTTTGACCGTCCTAACATCTCGCTGAGCGCCCGCCTCAACCCCGGCAAGCAGGGGCGCGTGTCAGTGATTTCACGGATGCTTCTCGACCATCCCGATGACGCCGGAATAGTCTACTGTATGAGTCGCAAGGCCACAGAGGAGACCGCCGGGGCGCTGGCCGAACGCGGATTCCGCGCCGAAGCCTATCACGCCGGACTGACGTCCGAGCGCCGCAACGACGTGCAGCGTCGGTTTATCAACGGCGACTTGCAGTGTGTCTGCGCCACCGTGGCCTTCGGCATGGGCATCGACAAGAGCAACATCCGGTGGGTGGTCCACTGCAATCTCCCCTCAAATCTTGAGAGCTACTATCAGGAGATAGGACGCGCCGGCCGCGACGGACTCCCCGCCACGGCTCTGATGTTCTACAGCTACGCCGACGTCATCACCCTGACGAAATGGGCCGAGGAGAGCGGCCGCGAGAAAATCAACAAGGAGAAACTCAGGCTGATGACCGAATATGCCACGGCGGGTATCTGCCGCCGGCGCATACTCCTGAACTACTTCAACGAGCCCTCTGACCATGATTGCGGCAACTGTGACAACTGTCTCAATCCACCGTCGCGCTTTGACGGCACGGTCGAGGCGCAGAAGGCTGTCAGCGCCGTCCTACGATGCGGCGAGCAACTGACTATCAACATGCTCGTCGATGTGTTGCGCGGCAACCCCGCCGCCGACATCCGCGCCCGCGGCTTCCAGAACGTCAGGACCTTTGGCGCCGGCCGCGACCTGAGCCCCGATATGTGGCGCGCCTACATCTCCCAGATGATTCAATTAGGGCTGATGACCATCGACTACGGCGACCACAACCGTCTGAAGATAAACGAGCTGGGCCATCGCGTGGTCCGCTCGGGCGAAACCGTCACACTGGCCCGCTACGTGCCGCCCGCAAAGACTAAAAAAGGCGCCGCGAAAACCGAGGGCGCCCGCCCGACGCTTTTCAACGAGCTCAAGCGTGTGCGCATGGAGATAGCCCGCAAGGAGGGCGTGCCCCCCTATATCGTTTTCAGCGACAAGACCCTTCTCGAAATCGAGAAACATCAGCCGGTCGACATCGAGTCGTTCGCCCGCATCGAGGGCGTCAGCGAACGCAAGGCCACGAAATACTGGCAGCCGTTCACGCGTCTCATACGCGAGCGCCAAGGATTGCCAAAAGCCGCTCCGGCGGGGGCGAGCACAGCCGCGACAGCGATGCTCTATAACAGCGGCATGACACCCGCGGAGATTGCCCGCGAACGCGGACTCAAGTCGGCGACCGTGCTCAGCCACTTGGCCGACGCCGTGGCCGCAGACCGTATCGAAGACCTCAGTCGGCTGATGACGCGCGAGCAATATCTGACAGTGATGGATGCCTATCGCCGTGACCCGCAGCACTATCTGACGCTGCTTGGCGACAGCGTCGCTCCCGGTGTTCCGCGCCTGGCCTTAGCCATCAGCGACGCCCTGCTGCGCCGCCGCCAGCGCTGACCCTTTGCGAAATCTCCCCCGAAAAAATCGGTGCCGGGGTGTTGAAAAACGCAAAATTTTTAATTATCTTTGCGGTTGAAAACGATTATTAACTATTCTCTCCACAATTATTACACTTGAAAGGCCTAATCACAAAGATACGTCAGCAGCTGTCAGCCGGCCACACGGCCTTTATCACAGCCATCGCAGCCCTCGCCGTGGCGGTCGTCTCATGCGGCGACCGCCAGTCCTCGCGCCCGATAGTGACCGTCAGCCTCCCGCCTCAGAAATATCTGCTCGAACAGGTTGTCGGCGACAAATATGACGTCCGCTCCCTGCTGTCAGCCGGCAGCGACCCCGAAAACTATGACCCTTCGTTCACCAATCTTCTGAACACCCGCAACAGCGTGGCCTATCTAGCCATGGGCAACATCGGGTTTGAAGACGCCGTGGTCGGCAAGATACGCAACGAAAATCCCTCTCTGCCCATCTACAACACCGCCGAGGGCGTCAAACCGCTCGTCGGCACCCATCTGCCGGGCGAGACCGACCCCCACACATGGACATCCGTGACCAACGCGCGCATCATCGTGGCCAACATGGTGAAAGCGATGAGCGAGGCCGACCCGTCAAACAGCAAGTACTTCGAGCGCAACGGCGCCGCCTTCACGGCCCGTCTCGACTCGCTCGACGCGGCTTTCAGACAACGTCTTGCGCCCTTAAGAGGCAGCGCTTTCCTGGTCTGGCATCCCTCGCTGGGATATTTCGCCCGCGACTACGGGCTGCGTCAGATTGCTCTCGGCGGCGCCGAACACAAGGAGGTCTCCATAGCCGACCTTCAGTCCCACATCGACGAGGCTCGCGCCAGCGGCGCAAAGGTAATATTCGTGCAGAAAGACACCGACTCACGTCAGGCCGAGAGCGCCAACGCTCAGATTGGCGCCAGAGAGACGGTCATCAGGCCACTCGACTATGACTGGATGGCCGAAATGAACAACATTGTGGACGCACTGGCGCCCGCTACCCCGAAATGACCGACCGCAAACTCATAGACATCGACAACGTCACCATGGGCTGGGACGGCCGCACGACACTTGACAACGTCAGTCTCAGCGTATGCCGCGGTGATTTCATGGCCATAACCGGGCCAAACGGTGGCGGCAAGACAACTCTGATGCGCATAATCCTCGGACTGCTCAAGCCTCTGAGCGGCCGTGTGACCTATTACGGCACCGACGGGCGCCCCGTCAGATATCTGCCGATAGGCTACCTGCCCCAGCGGTCAATGATCGATCTGCGATTCCCCATCACAGTGCGCGAGGTGATAGCCTCCGGGCTGCTTGGACTCAAGGGGCTGAAGCGCGACGAGGCCGACCGACGCGTCGATGAGATGCTGACCACCGTCGACCTCCGATCCCATTCATCCAAAGCCATCGGCGAGCTCTCCGGCGGACAGCTCCAGCGCACGCTGTTGGGGCGCGCCCTCGTGTCACGCCCCGAGGTGGTCGTGCTCGACGAGCCGCTGAGCTATGTCGACAAGCACTTCGAGCACCGTATCTACGACATCGTCGGCGAGCTGAAAGGCCACTCGACAGTCCTGCTTGTCTCCCACGAAATGGCGACAATCGACGCCATAGCCAACCGCCACATCATCGTCGACGTCAACGTCCGCGAGTGCCACTCGGCGACGCACTACACCCACTGCAGCTGCGACGACTGACCCCGACACAATCCATCCTGATTCACATGCGTCAAATCTGACGCAACGAAACCGCTGTAAGCGGTTCCTTCATATATAACCCCACATTGGCGCAGCCTATGTGGGGCAGAGTCAGTATAGAATACAACGCCGTAGGTGTTGCTTTGGGCACGCCGCTACAAAAGCAACACTTTCAGCGTTGCTCATGAAGAGGCCTCTATGCACCCCACATAGGCTGCGCCAATGTGGGGCTATCTGTAAAGAAACCGCCGTAGGCGGTTTTGCTGACATTCCATCACATATAACGCTAATTATCAGCACGTTGTAGGGGCGTTTTTTTTCAAAACGTCCGACGAGCACAAGGCCACGTCAGCACGTGACGCCAGACCATTTCGTCAGTCGCGCCCGGGTCGCGGAGTACACTCCGAAAAGCGTCTATACAAGTCGCTATTTTTCAGCCACATAGCTGTCGCGGAGCGACTGCACGGCGTATAAACCGCGTACGACAGTGCGCGGACGGCCGGCCATCCCCCCAAAATCAGTCGCGGACGCGACTGCACTTCACCACGCTTCGTTTGTGACCACCGGATGTGCGGTCGCGTCCGCGACCGAGAGGATAGATGGATGCGACCATCCTCGCACGCCTCCGCTTCGCTCCGATGTACGAGGTTTCAAGGCCGTGTTGTCGCTCCGCGACAAAGGTCAACGCTTCGTGTTCCGTACAGATTATGAACATTGTATACAACAAAGGCGGCCGCCACACGGGGTGACGGGCGCCTTTGATTTATACGCCTTTAACCTATTTTATTGGGCTTTGGGGAGGTTGAGCTTCACAGCCTTGTTTGCGCCGGCTTTGAGTGCGGGGGCACCTTTAGGTGCATCACTCATCTTGAAGGTCTTGCTCGAGTAGAGGGGCGAAAGGAATTCAAAATCTGTGTTAGCCACAATAGCCACGAACTTCAGTTCTTCTTCATCACCACCGTCGGGCCAATAGCTGACTTCGTTTGAACCCATTATGCTGCGGAGTTCAACGTAGTTATAACCCTTATTCTCGAGAGTGCGGTTGAATTCGGCCAGGATGGCTTCCTTAATCTGGTCTTCTGTGCCATAAGCGGGAACAACGAACCAGACGTAGCTGATATCATCATAGTTAACCGTAATGTCGACTGAAGCACTTGAGCCGTCCTCTGCAAATTTGATGTCACCGAAGGTTGCCACCCACTTCGAGGGATCGCTGGCCGGAAGAGTGCGGAATGTAACCTTGCCAATAGTAGAAGTTGTAATTTCATGTTTCTCATACCCAAATGCCACCAGAACATATTCAGTGTCCGGTTCAAGTCCCTCTGCGGTAATCGTTTGGCTACCTGAGCTCGTTCGTATGTCAGTCACAAAAGCATTTTCGCAGCATTTCTGCGCAATTTCCATGTCACTGAGACCTTCAGCATCAGAGGCTTTCAAATATCCCCAGCTGTAGGGGTCTCCACCTGAGGGAACTATATCAACATTTGCAGAAAGAGGAGTAACATCCGAAACTGTCAACGCGAACGTCATATCTGATTTTGCCACGGCACCCGAGGTGAATGCCTGCTGGCTGACATGAGAATTAACAATCGGATCTTCACCGACCATCTCAATCGAATAGGAATAAACAACATAGTCAGTATTGGGGTCAAGATTGAAAATCATCTCAACATCACCTACTGATGTGGCGAGTTCCATTGACTCCTCAGGTGTGCGGCCCATGACGCTTCCACGCCATACGAGTGTATTAACCCAACCCTGAGCATCAAAAGCTTCGCCGGCAGGACGCACCTCGGTCAGATAGCGCACGTTCTTATCAGACGGTGTAAATTTGATTTTCACATTGTTTGTAGAGTTGTCAATATCGAAGCCGACCGTCAGGCCATTCATTTCCATCGCCGGAGTTGCAAATACCTTGCGACTATAACCCTCGGTCAGAGGCTTGCCCGATGTGCTGCATCCAAAAGCAAGTAACACATATTCGCTATCAGGACCCTGCTGGTAGTCAGCGAACGACTGCTCACCTTTTGCAAGCACCTGCGTCTCCATGAATTCCTCGGGGGCCATTCCAACCATTGAGGCAAGGAATGACATAGCGTTATAAAGACTTTCACAGAGTTTGTCCACTGAATAGTCATAGTTGTTACGAAGCGCGTCTTCAGTGTAAACTGCTGAATAATAAGTCATCTCGGCATCACGCGGAATAACCTTCCACGAAACGTTATTATAGCCGACTTCCCCGATTTCGATGTCAAAGTCGGGAGCCTCGACGTCAGCGGGCAGATCAAACGACATGTAGTCGACCTCGTTGAGAGAATAGGTTTCGACAACCTTATTGCCTTTGATGAGATAGATTCGCTGAGCCTGAACAGGCAGCGCCAGCATAGCCATCAGGGCGATGCAGATAGATGTAAAGATTTTCTTCATGGTTGAAACAGATGACTATTTTTTGATGATTTTAACTGAGTTATCGCCCACGGTGAGGACATACATACCCGCGGACAGAGGTGAGAGGTCAACGTTTGTTACGCCTTCGACGGCTTTGACGTTCATGACCTGAGAGCCTGAAAGATTATAGAGGCGGATTGCGGCTCCGGCTTCGGCGCCTTTGACGCTGACAACCGAAGTGGTGACAGTGGGCCAGACGGCCAGACGGGCCTCGGCCATCACCTCGCTGATTGACGAGAGTTTGCCAAAATCCACTCTTTTGACGTCGGCATACTTGTGGTCGGCGCTCTGTCCTGACTTTGACTCGACGGCGAATGACGATGAGCCAAACACGATTTTTCCGACATCAGACATCGGCGTCTCAGTCACCGCGCCGTCGATGCCGATGACATAGAGCATCGGGACATCCTCCGCCATGGCGCCCGCTGACGAGAACGCAAGCACCAGAACCGAAATTATCGTTTTCTTGATGTTCATGATTAATGATGATATAGAATTTAACAGGATGATGAAATTTTCGGTATATACAGCTATACTGCAACCGTTTCTTAACGGTTACAGCGCAAATTTAAAGAGAATGAAATCAAAAGGATTTAAAATAGATTAAATCGCCCTATTTTTTATCCCAATTTTTTCAGGAGCACCGACAGATATTGCTGCGTGATGCCCAGATATGAAGCGATTGACTTCTTTGACACCTTGTCAAGGATTTCGGGACGGTTACGCCACAGGGCCTGAAGACGCTCAAAAGCATTGCCGTTTATCAGCGTATTTTTCTTCTCAAAGTGATAGAGCTGACACTGGGAATAACAGAGCACCCACTGTGCAAAATCATGGTTTGACCTGGTAAGTTCGTCAAAATCGTATTTGCGACATCTGTAAACCACTGAGTCGCAACACGCCTGATAGCTATAGACTGCCGATTCTCCCGCATAATATGAATATGCCGACCACATCATCGTGCCGGGAAGAGCGAAAGCGCAGCAGCGTTCATCGGTGCCGTTCAGATAGTTATAGCCTGAAAATTCCCTCGGCCACGACGTAGATATCGGGATTCACACGTCCCTCTTCAATGATCGAACATCCCTTTTTGACCTCCTCGCGTTTCATCAGACCTATAAAGCGCCACATCACATCGTCAGACAGACGATATGAACACTCGGCGTCAAGCAGATCCTTAAGAAACTGCACAGCTTTTATCAGTATTACCGACTACAAATATAAGGTTTTTCACCATAATAAAAAAGGCGGATTTGTAGGGCGGTCGAAAAAAATTTGCCAGGCTTCCGAGGGGTCGGTAGCCTGGCCTGATATAAGGTCTATGGTTGCGCTTACTTGGAGGCTAGGAGTTTCTCGTCGCCGATGACGCGGCGGAATTTCAGAAAGTGTTTGCTGTAGTAGCCTCCGTCGGGATATTTCTGCATGACAACGCCGCGGCGTGTGGAGGCGTGGATAAATGTCATCGTACCGTTTTCGGGATTAACCTCGGCCACCATGCCGACATGTCCGACACGGCTACCGCCGGCGCGACCGCTGAAAAAGATGAGGTCGCCGGGACGCACGTCGGCCATGCTGACGTGCTCACCCTGAACAGCCTGAGCGCGGGAGTCACATCCGAGATTCACGCCGTTTGAGCGGAATACATATCCGGTGAAGCCTGAGCAGTCGAATGCCTTGGGGCCTTTGGCACCGAAACGATAGGGGCGTCCGAGAAACCGCTTGGCGGTTGAGATGATGTCTGCCGTGAGGCTCTCGTGGGCGTCAAGCGCGAGTGATTCGGTGTCGAATTCGTCGTCGGCTTCTTCGTCCTCGGCAAGCATCTCCATAGGTGACATAACAAAAACATCGCCGCTGATTGAGGAGCCTGAGAGCTTCTGCATCGACGAGACAACCGACTCGGCGATTGTGGCGGTTGATGTAGAGATTGCGTAGGGGATGGACGCCTTTGACACGACGGCGCATATAAGGAGCAGCAGTGCTGCGACAATTTTTTTCTGCATTTGGGTCTCGATTTTGTGGTTAATCGCTAACGGATTTCGAGTGCAAAGTTAGACCCGCAGAAATGTCCCAACAAATTAAAGAGCTTGAATTAGAATATTTTAAGCACTTTTAAGCGGTTTTTTAGCCCTCTGAAAGTGTTAAATCCGGGCCGGGCTTTAACCCAACAACGCCCTATTTTTAACACTTAACGCCGCTGTTTTCAGTAGGTTAGAAAGAGTGAGGCAAAAGGCTCAATTGTTAACGAATTCAAATTATTGAATAAAACCACACCCTTTTCAGTCCTGATTTTTAACAGATTTGTTAAAAGAGAAATCTATTTCACTGATTCAAAGTGAAGTAGGTGTTAAAACTGCACAATGCGCAAGCATATGTGCGTTAAATTATTTAACACTCATTTTACAGGAATCTGGCTCAGACAAGCTCGACGTGAAAGATGACGGGGCGTGTTCCGTCACCGCAACAGGTGATTGCGCCGCGACCCGAAGCCGCGCGGCAGCCGCCGCACTCGCTGTCGCCACCGAGCAGCCGGTCAATCTCGGGCGCGATGGCGTGCCACGCCTTTTCGCAGAACCCACGGGGACAGTCGCGAGAACTGACAGCCTCGAAGGTGTCACCCACACGCAGCATCGGACACGAACCGCTCTCAGGCTCGTCGAGCCATGCGCTCTGGAGGTCACTGAAACAGTGGCAGCGCAACACCGTGATACGGCAGCGGCGTGCCGCGCCCCCGGTCGATGCCTTCAGAGCACCGGGAGCGGCGCCGGCCAGCGCGGCCAGACCCGCAATTTTCAGGAAACGCCGGCGGTCGATACTCATCGCCTCACCTCCTTTATGGCCATAATGATAGCCTCCATCGTAGCGCGGTCAATCACACGGGCGCGGTTGCCGGGAAAATGGCCCGTCGCGGTCACGACGCCGCGGGGTGTCGCCACGCCCATGCAGACCGTGCCGACAGGCTTGCCGGGAACGGCGCCTGAAGGGCCGGCGATGCCGCTTGTGGCGACGGCGACATCGGCTCCGGTGGCCTCGCGCGCTCCGCGGGCCATCTCGGCCACAACCTCCTCGCTGACAGCTCCGTGGGCTGCGAGCGTGTCGGCGCTTACACTGAGCAGCTTCATTTTCACGTCGTTGGAGTAGGAAACCACACCTCCGGCAAACACATCCGAGCTTCCGGCTATGAGGGTCAGCTCGTGGGCGATATTGCCGCCAGTGCAGCTCTCGGCCGTCGCCAGCGTCAGCGATCGGTCGCGGAGTTCATTGAGAAGTATTTCGGGGGGAGTCAGGTCGTCGTCGGCCAGCACATATGCTCCGAGACGTTCGGTCAGGTCGCGGTGGAGAGCGTCAAGCGTCTCTCCCGCAGGGCCGTCGATTCTCAGCCTTACGAGCCCCGGACGTGGCAGGTAGGCGAGATGATAGCCGTCGGGCAGACTCTCCTCCCATGGTTCAAGCAGCTCGGCCAAGGCGCTCTCGATGATGCCGTGGGTGATGACTGTTTTGTGGGCAGCCACCTCACCGCCCACGAACCGACGTACAAGTCGGGGAGCAACCTCGCGCACAAGCATCTCGCGGGTCTCGAACGGCACGCCCGGCATGGCGACAAGCACCTTGCCGTCGCGCTCAAACCACATGATGGGCGCCGTGCCGACGCGGTTCTGAATAACCTCGCAGGAGGTCGGCACCATGGCCTGGGACTCCGTCAGGGCGTTCAGCGTGATGGAACGGCGTGCGACGACGTCACGCACATTCTCCAGCGTCGCCTCGTCGAGACGGAGCTCGCCGCCGAAGATGTCCATCATGACCGACTTTGTGATGTCGTCTTTTGTCGGTCCGAGACCACCGGTGGTGATAACGATATCGGCCGAAGCAAGAGCCGATTCGATGGCGCAGCGTATATCGGCACCATTGTCGCCGACAACAGTCACACGGCTGACGGTCAGCCCCGACGGGCCGAGACGACGCGCAATCTCTCCCGAATTCGTATCCGTCACCTGGCCGAGCAGTAGCTCGTCGCCGATGACGATGACTTCTCCATTAATCATACGGTCACACGTGCATAGGGAGCGGCGTCATAGGGACAGAACTCCCGGTTCTGATATTTGAACATGCCGGCAATGGCCACCATGGCGGCGTTGTCGGTGGTGAACTTGCGTTTGGGAATAAAGGCCGTCAGCGACCGCGAGGCGCAGTATGAGGCCACGGCGTCGCGCACTCCCGAGTTGGCAGACACGCCGCCGCCGATAGCCACGGTCTTCACGCCGGTCTGTCGGACAGCCTTGTCGAGTTTGTCAATCAGGATGTCGATAATGGTCTTCTGGAGCGAAGCGGCCAGGTCGGCCATATTTTCCTCTACAAAGCGGGGATTCTCTTTGACGGCGTCGCGCAACGTGTAGAGAAACGATGTCTTCAGACCGCTGAAGCTATAGTCGAGGCCGGGTATCCGCGGTTTGGCGAAATGAAACCGCGAGGCGTCGCCCTCGGCCGCAAGACGATCGATATGCGGACCGCCGGGATAAGGAAGACCCATCACCTTGGCGCACTTGTCGAAAGCCTCGCCGGCGGCGTCGTCGATGGTGCGCCCCAGAATCTCCATCTCCGAGGGCGATTTCACCATTATCAGCTGGCTGTTGCCACCCGACACGAGCAGACAAAGAAACGGAAACTCGGGCACGACATCTTCTTCGGCCTCGCGGATGAAATGGCTCAGCACGTGGCCGTGGAGATGGTTGACCTCGACCAGCGGGACACGCAGGCCCAGCGAGAGGCCCTTGGCAAACGACGTGCCGATTAAAAGCGACCCCAACAGTCCGGGACCGCGCGTGAATGCGATGGCCGACAGCTCGTGTTTGTCGACACCGGCGCGACGCAGGGCGGCGTCGACCACCGGCACGATATTCTGCTGATGGGCGCGCGAGGCGAGCTCGGGCACCACTCCGCCATATTCGGCATGAACATCCTGCGAGGCTATCACGTTGCTCAGCAACAGGCCGTCGGCTATGACCGCCGCCGAAGTGTCGTCACACGACGACTCGATTCCAAGTATGATTGTCTTGCTCATTGGCTTTATTGTTTTCAGACTGCAAAATTACACATAATCCCGCCCAAACGCAAAGTCAAGATTGCGCGCGGTTCAGAGGAAAATGCGTAAATTTGCAGCCTCACATTCAACATTTATCACATAGATTTATGAAAAAGTCAATCTTAGCCGCAGCACTGACGGCTCTGCTGGCCGCAGCTCCGGCTATCCCCGCCTCCGCAGCCGACGCCATGGTTCCAGCAACACAGACATCACGCAAGAGCGCCAAGAAGAAACCCGCAGCCAGCCCGAAACTTGTCTATGACGAGACCGTCGCCCCGCTCGCCGACGGTGCAAAGAGTGCCGACCTCATCTTCTTCGAGCTTTCGGGACCCGTAAAATCATGCGAGATGACAGACTACAAACAGGCTAAGTCGACCGTCGGATTTGACCGCAAAGGCTCATGGGACCAGACATACAATGACAAGAAAGTCAACGTCGTGCGCGACTCCAACGGTCACATGACGCGCCTGACCGGCGGTTCGGCCATCGACGGCAAATACTACTGGGAAGACGACGAGAAATATTCATGGGCCGAAGACAACGCCAACATCAACGCTGTCTCTTATACACATCTGACGCTGCCGACGACTCCTTA
>ENA-OYXX01000672-OYXX01000672.1-human-gut-metagenome-genome-assembly--contig:-NODE-672-length-14911-cov-3.938813_pt1 | contig 14911 bp, 9 predicted proteins | sample MGYA00243976_ERZ653434 | MGnify/ENA primary metagenome ERZ653434 (study PRJEB26926, sample SAMN06165112) | human gut metagenome | biome: ENVO:00009003; feature: ENVO:2100002; material: ENVO:00002003...
CTATGTGTCCTGCAGCCCCTTCCGGGTGCCCATCGCCCGTCTGGCCGCCGCACAGGCTGCCATCCGCGAACAGCGCCAATAAAAAGTTGACGCTTGTAGCGTAGGCAAAACAACTGATATAAATACGGTCACACAGTCCCTTTGGATTGTGTGACCGTTATTTTTTGCCCATTTTCAGCTGAACACACCGCAAATCAAGCCGCTGGTTTCACTATGAATCAGCGGCTTTTTTCGTGCTCCAAAAAATTTTTGAAATTTTTCGCTCAGGGGGTTAAAAAATGAGCCTTCTCGCTGGCTACCTATAGACTATCTCTTGGTAGGGAAAGTGCCATAAAATATACGCGATAGTCCTGATTTTAGGACGGTGCATCCGAATAATAGGACTATGACAAAAATTTGACAAGCTTATAGAGGACATGTACAATGCAATTACAAGCAAAAAGGAGGGCGTTACGCCATGGAGTTTTGGAAACTGAACGGTGCCGGCAACGACTTTATTGTGGTGGATGACCGACAGGATGCTATACCCGATGAGAAGTGGCCGGAGATCATCCGCACTGTCTGTGAGCGGCATATGTCCATCGGTGCCGACGGATTCATGGTGGTGAAAAAGCCCACCTACGGCGGCGACTACAAGATGCTGTTTTTCAATTCCGATGGCTCCATGGGGGAGATGTGCGGCAACGGTGCCCGCTGCATCTGCCGATATGGCTATGAAAACGGATTGGCCGGCGAGGTGCAGAAGGTGGAGACCACGGCGGGCCTGGTCACTGGTTGGCGAGTGGATCGCCGGCTGTACCGTGTGCGGCTCAACGATCCCTGCAACATGCGCCTGGATGGCAAGGCGGAGGTGGACGGCGCGACCTATGATTGCGCCTATGTGGAGCTGGGCGACCCCGGCATCCCCCACGCGGCGGTACCCATCGCCGGCTTGAGAGACTATGACACGGCGGCGCTGCTCCGGCTGGGCCGGACCCTGCGGCACTATCCGGATTTTTCCAAGGGCGCCAACGTGAACTTTTATGAGATCATCGGCCCGGACCATGTGTACGAGCGCACCTATGAGCGCGGGGTGGAGGATTTTACCTACGCCTGCGGCACGGGCACCGGCTCCGTGGTGACGGTGCTGACGCTGCTGGGAAAGGTCTCCGGCAAGCATGTGCGGGTAGACATGACCGGCGGCACGCTGTATGTGGACGTGGAACGGAACGCGGCCGGCCGCGTCACCGACCTGTATCTGACCGGCCCCACCAACGTGGTCTGCAAGGGCGAGATTACCGACGAAAATCTGATTCTGTGAGAAAAGGAGCCGTCCCCGGTGGGGACGGCTCCTTCATCGTATCAGTCCGCCGCGGACAGGTGCAGATGTTCGCCGCGCTGGTCCATGGGGATATACGCCTCGTGGGTGGTGACGGCACGGTAGGCCGGGCGCATGATCCTGTGGCAGGTGACCACCTCCTCAATGCGGTTGGCGCACCAGCCGGCGATACGGGCGGAGGCGAACAGCGGCGTGAACACCTCCTCGGGGATGCCCAGCATGGCATACACCAGACCGGAGTACATATCCACATTGGCACACATGGGCGTGTCGCTGTGCTTGCGTTCCATGACCATGGGCAGGCCCAGCTCCTCCACCTTCTGCAGCAGGGCGAAGTCGTCGGCGTAGCCCTTCAGCTCCGCCATGCGCTGGGCGTACTTCTTCAGCAGCACGGCGCGGGGATCAGACATGGTGTACACCGCGTGGCCCAGGCCGTAGATCTTGCCGGACCGATCGCCCGCCTGGCCGTCCAGCAGCTTGTTCAAGTAGTCCTTGATGGAGCCGTCGTCGTGGGGATCCACATTCTCCTTGATATAGCGGAACATCTCCATGACCTTGGCGTTGGCGCCGCCGTGGAGGGGCCCCTTCAGGGAGCCGACAGCCCCGGCAATGGCGCTGTAAGTGTCCGTGCCGCTGGAGGACATGGCACGGCAGACGAAGGTAGAGTTGTTGCCGCCGCCGTGCTCCGCGTGGACCATGAGCATCATGTCCAGCAGATGGGCCTCCTCATCGGTGTAGCTCTTGTCCGGGCGCATCATGCGGAGGAAGTTCTCCGCCGTGGACAGCTCCGGCACCGGGAAATGGATATGCAGGGAGTCGCCGTGGAAGTAGTGGCGCTGCACCGCGTAGGCATTGGCCACAATGGACGGGAAATAGCCAACGAGCTTGACGGACTGCAGCAGCATATTGTCGATGGAGGTGTTGTCCGGGTCCGGATCGTAGGAATACAGGCTCAGCACGCTGCGGGCCAGTTCGTTCATGATATTGTGGCTGGGGTGCCGCATGATCATGCCCTCGGTAAAGCCCTCGGGCAGCTTGCGGGCCTGGTTCATGATCTTGTCGAAGTAGGCCAGCTCGCTCTTGGAGGGCAGATAACCCATCAGCAGCAGGTAGGCCACCTCCTCGAAGCCGAAGGTGCCGGCCTTGCGGTGGGCCTCCACGATGTCGGTGAGCTCGATGCCGCGGTAGTACAGCTTGCCGGGGGCGGGAACACGCTGACCGTCCTGCATCAGATAGCCCTGAACACTGCCCACCTTGGACACACCCACCAAAACGCCCGTGCCATCGTTATTCCGCAGGCCCAGCTTTATATCGCCCCGATAGTGATCCGGACTGATGGCGTACTGCTCCTGGATGCTGCGGCTCAGAGGATTGGTATACTGTTTTAAAATCGTGGTGTCTTTCTCGGTCATATCGGTTTCTCCTTTCGCCGCAGGGCGGTACGTTGTTTCATGGGTGATTATACGTCCGCCGCCTTCATTTTGCAAGAGCAAAATTTCAAAATTTCAAAATTTTTTATTTTAACGCAAATTTATCCGTCAGCATTCGAGCTTTTTGCAAAACGCAAATTTCAAACTTGCAATTTTCTTGATTTTCCTCTTGCATTTTTCCATCATCGTGCTATACTGACTACATTATTGCACGGGCCGCCTGTGCCCGACACTCTGATTTCCCGAAAGGGGTGCTATCCTATGATCAAGCTGCACGATCTTCCCGTACTCTGGACCGGCGGCGCCGTCCGTGAGGCCACACCCGCCATGGCGGCAGCCCGGGAGAAGACCATGGCCTGCCGCATCCTCCGCGCCCACAACACCGGCAGCGGCGACGGCCTGCTGCACCTGACGTTCGACAGTCTCATCTCCCATGATATCACCTATGTGGGCGTCATCCAGACCGCCAAGGCCAGCGGTCTGACGGAATTCCCCGTGCCCTACGTGCTGACCAACTGTCACAACAGCCTGTGTGCCGTGGGCGGCACCATCAACGCCGATGACCACGCCTTCGGTCTGTCCGCCGCGGTGAAATACGGCGGCGACTATGTGCCCGCCAACCAGGCGGTCATCCACCAGTATGCCCGGGAAATGCTGGCCGGCTGCGGCAAAATGGTTCTCGGTTCCGACAGTCACACCCGCTACGGCGCGCTGGGCACCCTGGGCGTAGGCGAGGGCGGCGGCGAGATCGTCAAGCAGCTGCTGCGTAACACCTACGACCTGGCAGCGCCCCAGGTGATCCTGGTGCACGTCACCGGCAGGCCCCGCCACGGCGTGGGCCCCCACGATGTGGCCATCGCCCTGTGCGGCGCGGTGTATAAAAACGGCTTTGTGAAAAACAAGGTGCTGGAGTTCGTGGGGGATGGCATCGGCCGTCTCAGCATGGACTACCGCATCGGCATCGACGTCATGACCACCGAAACAGCCTGCCTGACCTCCATCTGGGAGACGGACAGCGCCGTGCAGGACTATCTGGCGCTGCATGGCCGGGCGGGGGACTTTGCCCCCCTGCATCCCGAGGACGGCGCGTACTATGACGGCCTTATCGAGCTGGACCTGTCCGCCATCGAGCCCATGGCCGCCCTGCCCTTCCACCCCTCCGAGGCGGTGACGCTGCGGGAACTGATCGCCGACCCCGGCGACATCCTGCGTGAGGTAGAGAAGCGGGCCGCCGACCAGTTCGGCGGCAAGGTGCAGCTGCATCTCACCGACAAGGTAAAGGGCGGCAAGCTCCATGTAGAGCAGGGCGTTATCGCCGGATGTGCCGGCGGCCTGTATGACAACATCGCCGAGGCGGCTGCCATTCTGGACGGCTGCGACGTGGGCAGCGGGAATTTTGACTTCTCCGTGTATCCCCCCTCCGTCCCCGTGGAGTTGGAGCTGGTGGAAAACGGTGTGTCCGCCCGGCTGCTGCGCGCCGGCGCCGTGTGCAAGCCCTGCTTCTGCGGCCCCTGCTTCGGCGCGGGCGACGTGCCCGCCAACGATGCCCTGTCCATCCGTCACACCACCCGAAACTTCCCCAACCGGGAGGGCTCCAAGCCCGGCGACGGCCAGCTGTCCGGCGTGATCCTGATGGACGCCCGTTCCATTGCCGCCACCGCGCGGAACCACGGTGTGCTCACCTCTGCGGCGGATGTGGACTACGATGCTCCCTCTCCCGCGGAGCGCCGGTTCGACGCCTCCGTGTACGACAAGCGGGTCTACCGCGGCTTCGGCCACTCCCAGCCGGACGCCCCGCTGCAATACGGTCCCAACATCGCCGAATGGCCCGCCATCCCCGCCCTATCCGATGATCTGCTCCTACAGGTGGCCTCCGTTCTGCGGGATGAGGTCACCACCACAGACGAGCTCATCCCCTCCGGCGAGACGTCCTCCTACCGTTCCAACCCCATGAAGCTGGCGCAGTTCACCCTGTCCCGCCGCGACCCGGACTATGTGCCACGCGCTAAGGCCACCGCCGCGCTGGAGACACTCCGTGCCGCCGGACACGCCGGGGAGGACGATACCCTGTCCGCCGCCCTGAGAGCGCTGGGGCTGACGGCGGAGGACGTGCAGCGCCTGCACATCGGCTCCGTGCTGTTCGCCAACAAGCCCGGCGACGGCTCTGCCCGGGAGCAGGCGGCCTCCTGTCAGCGGGTGCTGGGCGGCAGCGCCAACATCTGCTACGAATTCGCCACCAAGCGCTATCGCTCCAACTGCGTCAACTGGGGCCTGCTGCCTTTTACCCTGGCGGCGGACGACAGCTTTGACGGCGCACCCGGCGACTTTATCTACGTCCCGGAGGTGCGGGAGAAGGTGGCCCGGGGCGATGAGGAATTTCCCGCGGTGCTGCTGCATGACGGCAGGAAAACGGACCTCCTCCTCTATCTGAAAAACACCAACGCGGAGGAGCGCGAGCTGCTGCTGCGCGGGTGCCTCATCAACTATTACGCGGCAAAGGCGGTGAACTGAATGGAAAAGATCAAAATGCCTGTCCCCATCGCCGAACTGGACGGCGATGAGATGACCCATGTGCTGTGGGGCATGATAAAGGACACACTTATTAAGCCCTTCGTGGACCTGAACACCGAATACTACGACCTGTCCCTGCCCCACCGGGAGGAGACGGCAGATGCCGTCACCGCACAGGCAGCGGAGGCCATCAAGCGCCTGAAGATCGGCGTGAAGTGCGCCACCATCACCCCCAACCTGCAGCGCCAGAAGGAGTACGGCCTGACCCAGCTGTGGAAGTCCCCCAACGCCACCATCCGGGCGGCGCTGGACGGCACCGTGTTCCGCGCACCCATCCTGCTGAAGCGGGTCAAGCCTGTGGTGACCTGCTGGGAGAAGCCCGTTACCATCGCCCGCCACGCCTACGGCGACCTGTACAAGGCGGTGGAATACCGCGTACCCGGTGCAGGCAAGGCGGAGCTGGTGTTCACCGATGAAAGCGGCCGGGAGCTGAGCCGCCAGACGGTGTTCGACTTCAAGGGCCCCGGCGTGGTGCAGGCCATGCACAACCGGGACGCCTCCATCCTCTCCTTCGCCCGCTGCTGCTTCACCTACGCCCTGTCCGTAGGGCAGGACGTGTGGTTCGGCGCAAAGGACACCATCTCCAAGGACTATGACCAGACCTTCAAGCTGCTGTTCCAGCAGGTCTATGACGAGGAATTCAAGGCCGCCTTTGAACGGGCAGGTCTTCACTACCGCTATGCGCTCATCGACGATATCGCGGCCAAGGTCCTCCGCAGTAAGGGCGGCATCGTCTGGGCCTGCAAGAACTACGACGGCGACGTGATGAGCGACCTGGTCGCTGCGGCCTCCGGCTCCCTGCCCATGATGACCAGCGTGCTGGTGTCTCCGGACGGCTGCTTCGAGTATGAGGCCGCCCACGGCACCGTCACCGACCACTTTTACCGCTGGCGGAAGGGAGAAAAGGTATCCACCAACCCCCTGGCCACCATGTTCGCCTGGGCCGGCGCCCTGCGGAAGCGGGGCGAGCTGGACGGCAATGCCGACCTGGTGCACTTTTCCGGCTGCCTGGAGCAGGCGGGGCTGGATATATTCGAGGCCGGACACTTTACCGAGGACCTGACCATGCTGTGCGCCCCATCGGAATACACCGACAAGCCGGACAACGACACGCTGCTGGGTCTGATCCGTGCGCGGCTGGAAGCGCTGCTGACAGAGTAACATGACTGTGCCGCGGACATGACGTCCGCGGCACTTTTCCCTCCGGTCATATTGACATATCCCCTACACATCTGTATAATAAAACATAACCAAAAATACAGGGAGGTTCTATCACAGGATGGACACAGCCGGCAGCGACTCTTGCCCTGAACGAGATCAGAACAACAGAGAATGACGTGAGACATGACCTGTGCGCGAGGCACACAGGCCGTGTCTTTTGCGCTTTTTACATCGCGCAAAAAGCGAGAGGAGGTGCTCCGCAAAAGCAGCGGAGCCCGGGAAAGGAGACAAAATTTGGATACCTCAATAGGTTGGTTATTGCTTTTACAGGTGGTGCTTATCGCCCTGAACGCCGTGTTCGCCTGCGCGGAGATCGCCGTGCTGTCGGTGAACGAGGTAAAGCTGAGCAAAATGGTGTCGGAGGGCAGCCGGAAGGCCAAGCGGCTCAGCCGGCTGACGGCCCAGCCGGCCAGGTTCCTGGCCACTATTCAAGTGGCCATCACCCTGGCGGGCTTTCTGGGCAGCGCCTTCGCGGCGGAGAATTTCTCCGATCCGCTGGTGGACTGGCTGGTGGGGCTGGGCGTAACGATCCCGCCCGCCACGCTGAACACCCTCGCCGTGATCCTGATCACGCTGATCCTGTCCTTCTTCACGCTGGTGTTCGGCGAGCTGGTGCCCAAGCGGATCGCCATGAAGCAGTCGGAGAAGGTAGCGCTGAACATCTCCGGGCTCATCACTGTCATCTCCAAGCTGTTCGCGCCCATCGTGTGGCTGCTGAGCGCGTCTACCAACGGCATACTGCGGCTGCTGGGCATTGATCCCAACGAGGCCGAGGAGCAGGTGGGCGAGGAGGACATCCGCATGATGGTGGACGCCAGCAGCGAGCACGGCGGCATCGACCATGAGGAAAAGGAGTTCATCCAGAATGTCTTTGAGTTTGATGACCTGACCGCCGAGGAGATCGCCACCCACCGCACGGACGTGGATCTGCTGTGGCTGGACGACACCATGGACGATTGGGCCGAGACCATCCACAACACGCGGCACACCCGCTACCCCGTGTGCGAGGACAGTGCGGACAATGTGGTAGGCATTCTGAACGCCAAGGAGTACTTCCGCCTGGCGGATAAGAGCCGGGAGAGCGTAATGGCCGGCGCCGTCCGCACGCCGTACTTCGTGCCGGAGACCATTAAGGCCGACGCCCTGTTCCGCAACATGAAGCGTACCGGCAATCCCCTGGCCGTGGTGCTGGACGAGTACGGCGGCATGGTGGGCATCGTGACGCTGAACGACCTGGTTGAGGAGCTGGTGGGCGACCTGGGCAGCGACGACAGCAACATCCTGGACGATGATGAGCCCCGCATCGAAAAGCGGGAGGATGGCTCTCTGGTCATCACCGGCAACGTAGAGCTGGACGATCTGGAGGACGCACTTGGCATCGAGCTGGACCAGGAGGAGCATGACACCCTGACCGGCTTGGTGTTCGACGCGCTGGGCATGATACCCGACGACGGCCCGCAGGACATTACGCTGGAGGCTGAGGGGATGCGGATCCATGTGACCTCCATTCTGGACCATCAGGTGGACGCGGCGGAGGTAACGCTGCTGCCTCAAACAGAGGACGCGGACGAGGCGAAAGAATAAAAAAGCAAAAAGGAGCACCCTACCGGGTGCTCCTTTTTTATCACAGCTTACTCGCCCATATACAGGTGGAAATACAGGGCATTCATACCGGTGCCGTCCAGCATAGCGATCATAACCGGGCCGTCCTCCTGCTCAATGAAGCCGCCGGCATACTGGATATTGTTGCTGAACAGGCCATAATATATACCGCCTGTACCAGCGTCCGCTGCACGGCCGCCGATCACATGATCGCAGTCAGTTGGCCTTGTGCTCCTGCTTGTGCTCCTGCTTGGGCTCCTGCTTGGCCGTGCCGGAGAATGCCTTGATCTCCACGCCGCCGCGGATGACCGCGCCCTTGACCACCGCCAGCGTGCCCGTCACCAGGCCGCCGCTGATCTGAGCCTTCTCCTCCAGGGTAGTGCCGCCGGTGATCTCCAGATCGCCGTTGACCTTACCGGCGCACAGCAGCTCCTTGGCGTTGATGTTACCCGTCACCTGAGAATCCTCGCTGACGGTAACAGTGCCCGTGACCTTTACATCACCGGTCAGCGTACAGCCGATGAGGTTCAGGCTGCCGGCGGTGATATTGCTCTGGATGACCGAGCGCAGTGTCACCGTGCCGGTGGTAATGACCTCGCCCTTGAATGCTCCGGCGATCTCCACATCGCCGTCAGAGCGCAGCGTGCCCTCCAGCGAAGTACCCGCGGCCAGATAGCTGGCGGCCTTGGCCTTCACCACAGGCTGTACCGGTGCCTGCACCGGCGCGGTCTTTACCGGCTCCGGCTTTGCGACAGGCTTTTTGCCGCCGGCGGCCAGCACCTTGTCATCCTCGCTGCCCACGCCGAACAGTTCAAACATCGTCCGTTTCATTTCATCGCGCATAACAATACCCTCCCAATGGTTTTTGTTGCTTCTCTTTCCTGTTCATCTATATATGTACCCGGTCGGGGACCTTCGCGGCCTCCTCATAGTGGAAGCCCATCAGCCGCCCGGGAATATAGATCCATGGCCGATGCAGTGTCTCGTTATAGTTGCCGGCGGCCTGCCGGTAAATGCTCTCGCTGCGCCGCAGGACCTCCGCCACATCAGCATTGCCCGCAGCCTCTGCCGCCCGCTTTTCAAAAGCGGCCAGCTGGCACCGGGCGCTCTCTACCATGCTCCGGTGCTGACGCAGCAGACGGCGGACCTCCCAGAACCACAGGGCGACAAGCGCTGAAGTGCTGGCGATCGCCACGAGCCAGATGACCCATTTCATACGCAAACGCCCCCTTCCGCAGGGCACAGCGCCCCCTGCTGTGGATATCGTAACAGATACGGGAAGGATTGCGTCCGCGTATGCCGCGAAATGCACATACACGTCCGCGAAATGTAAAATTTGCGGTGACAATTCCATTTTCTTATGATAAAATAAAGCCGCGGAAGCACAAGAAAAGCACAAGGAGGCGGCGCCATGTATATCGCAGTATGTGATGATCAGATCGAGGAGCTGGAAAAGCTCACGGCGCTTTTGCAGGCCTGGCAGTCTGACCTGCACTCCGATGTCCGCTTTCAGACCTTCCGCAGCGGCGGCCAGCTGCTGGACGCTGCCCGCGCCGAGCGCTTCACCCTGTATCTGCTGGACGTGCTGATGCCCGGCATGACCGGCATGGACGCCGCACGGGAGATCCGTTCCTTCGACGCGGCGGCGGACATTATCTTTCTCACCACCTCTCCCGGCTTCGCCTACGAGAGCTACGGCGTCCGGGCGGCGGAGTATCTGCTCAAGCCCATCAATGCCAAGCTGCTCTATCCGGTGCTGGACAAGCTGTATCTGCGGGAGCAGAAGCCGCAGGACGGCCTGACCGTCAAATCCAACGGTATGCTGGTGCGCCTGCCCTTTTCCCAGCTGAGCTATGTGGAGGTCAACGGCAAACACCTGTTCTTCAACATGGCCGACGGCACCGTCTATGAGGTGGCGGCCTCCATGCGCGAGTATGAAGGGGCGCTGCTGGCCCGCCCGGAGTTCATGCGGGTCCACCGGTCCTACATCGTCAATATGCTCCAGGCCGAAAAGCTCTCCCCCGCCGGGGTCATCACCTTCAGCGGCCATAACGTGCCCGTGTCCCGCCTGCTGTACGGCCAGCTGCAAAAGGACTATCTGGCCCTGCTGTTTTCCGGGAGGGACGCATAATATGTTTGATTTATCTATGCAGTCCGCGCTGGATATATTCTGCTATGTGCTGGTGCTGATCTATGGACTGGCGCTCAGCGCGGATATCTCCACCGGCGGCCATGTCTCCCGACAGCAGAAACACCTGCTGACGCTGCTTTGCCTGCTGTTCCTGCTGATGCAGGGACTGGGGCTGGTGCTTTTGGGCGAACGAGCGGTAAAGCAGCTCTACCCGCTGGTCATCCATGTGCCGTTGGTGCTGATCCTGATTTTGTTTATGAAAAAATCGGTGGGCGTAGCCATTGTCAGCACCTGCACCGCGTATCTGTGCTGCCAGCCGCCCCGCTGGGGACGCATCGCCGTGGAGGCGCTGACGCAGAGCACGCTGGCCGCCGAGCTGGTCTATATCCTGCTGATGCCGGTGATGTATTATCTCCTGCGCCGCTTTTTCGTGGCCGCGGCCTATAACACCATGACCTCCTCAACGGCGGCGCTGCTGCTGTTCGGCAGCCTGCCCGTCACCTATTATATTTTCGACTATGCCACCACGATCTACTCCGATGCACTCTATTCCGGCATTCAGGCGCTGAATGAATTTCTGCCCACAGTGCTGATAACATTCTATGTACTGTTTCTGCCCGCCTTTCACCTGCAGTCACAGCGGCGCGCCGACGCGGAGATGCAGCGCTCCATGCTGGAGGCGGAGCTGGAGCAGTCCCAGTCTGAGATGGACTCCCTTCACCGGCTGGAGACCCAGACCGCCGTCTATCAGCACGATATGCGCCACCACCTGAATATGCTGGACGGTCTGCTGTCCGCGGGACGGCCGGACGAGGCGACAGCGTATATCAAAAATGTCCAGGCGGATATCGAGGCCATCACGCCCCGCCGCTTCTGCGAAAACCATCTGGTGAACCTGCTGTGCTCCTCCTTCACCGACAAAGCCCAGCGGCAGGGCACCGTGCTGACCGTGGATGCCTCACTGCCCAACGATGTAGCCATTTCGGACACGGAGCTGTGCTCCCTGCTGAGCAACGGTCTGGAAAACGCCCTGCACGCCGTGGCGGACCTGCCCGCCGACCGGAAGCAGATCTCCCTGTACTGCGGTGTGCGGCAGAACAAGCTTCTCATCGAGATACGCAATCCCTGCGCCGGACCGATAGCCATGCGGGACGGCCTGCCTATCAGTGACCGGGAAGGGCACGGCTACGGATGCCGCAGCATCCAGGCCATCGCCCAGCGCAACGGCGGGCTGTGCGTGTTCTCCGCCCAGCAGGGCCAGTTTCTGCTGCAGATCATGCTTCCGGTGCTGGAGACGTAAGAAAGCTTTTGTTTGAAGGAGCCGCCTTGGGCGGCTTCTTTCTTTTTATCCGATATTCTCGATATACTATCACGCCTTGGACAAAATGCGGCGGTTCTCACCTTGTTTTTCCGTCGTTCCCGTGCTATAATTTCTGCAAATACCAGAGATAAGCCCGGCCGGGCGCAAAGGAGAGATACACTATGGCGACATTTACCGTGAACGGCAAGTCCGTCACTGTGGAAAAGAACCAGAAGCTCATCCGCTTTCTGCGGGACGAGCTGCACCTGACCTCCGTAAAGGACGGATGCAGCGAGGGTGCCTGCGGCACCTGCCACGTCCTCATCGACGGCAAGCCCACCAAGGCCTGCATCCCCCAGACGGACAAGCTGGAGGGCAAGGCCATCCTCACGGTAGAGGGGCTCAGCGACTGGGAAAAGCAGGTCTACACCTTCGCCTTCGGCGAGGCCGGCGCGGTGCAGTGCGGCTTCTGCATTCCCGGCATGGTCATCTCTGCCAAGGGGCTGCTGGACGTGAACCCCGATCCCACCCGCGAGGAGGCCGCCTTTGCCATCCGCAACAATATCTGCCGCTGCACCGGTTACGTGAAGATCATCGACGGCATCCTGCTGGCGGCTAAGATATTCCGCGAGGGCAAGCTGCCCGCCCCCTCCGCCGACGACTGGCAGATGGGCAGCCGCGTCCACCGACTGGACGTGGAGGAAAAGGTCCTGGGCTATGGCCAGTATCCCGATGACATTTATGTGGACGGTATGTGCTACGGCGGTGCGGTCCGCAGCCAGTATGCCCGCGCCCGTGTGCTGTCCATCGACACCAGCGAGGCCGAGGCGCTGCCCGGCGTGATCTGCGTGGCCACCCAAAAGGATATCCCCGGCAAGGTGAACGTAGGCCATCTGAAGAAGGATCAGCCCACCCTGATCGGCGTGGGCGAGCTGGTACACTACCTGGGCGACAGTGTGGCACTGGTCTGCGCCGTGGATCAGGAGACGGTGGAGGCCGCCAAGAAGCTGGTGAAGGTGGAGTACGAAGTCCTGCCCGCCGTCCACAACCCCGCCGAGGCCGCCGTCCCCGGCGCGCCGCTGGTGTTCGACGAGGAGGAGAGCAACGTCCAGGCCTACAAGCACGTCTCCCGCGGCGACGCGGAGGGCGCTATCAAAAATTCCAAATATGTGCTGACCGAGCACTTCTCCACCCCGTGGACGGAGCACGCCTTCCTGGAGCCGGAGTGCTGCGTGGCGCTGCCGCTGGACAACGGCGGCGTAAAGCTGCTGACCACGGACCAGAGTGCCCACACCACCATGCATGAGTGCGCGTCCATGCTGGGCGTGGACTACGACCACTGCCAGGTGCGGAACTGCCTGGTGGGCGGCGGCTTCGGCGGCAAGGAGGATATGTCCGTGCAGCACCACGCGGCGCTGCTGTGCTATCTGACAAAGCGCCCCGTCAAGTTCAAGCTCAGCCGCCAGGAGTCCATCCTCGTCCATCCCAAGCGCCACAGCATGGACATGGACTTCACCATGGGCTGCGACGAAAACGGCATCATTCAGGGTGTCAAGGCCAGCGTGGTGTCCGACACCGGCGCGTTCGCCTCTCTGGGCGGCCCCGTGCTGGAACGTGCCTGCACCCACGCCGCCGGCCCCTACGCCTACGAGAATTTCGAGATCGAGGGCCGCGCCTACTACACCAACAACCCCCCCGCCGGCGCCTTCCGGGGCTTCGGCGTCACCCAGACCTGCTTCTGCACCGAGACGCTGCTGAACCAGATGGCCGACCTGGTGGGCATCTCCCCCTGGGAGATCCGCTACCGCAACGCCATCCGCCCCGGCGGCGTGCTGCCCAACGGCCAGATCGTGGATGACTCCACCGGTCTGGTAGAGACACTGGAGGCCATCAAGCCCGCCTATGACGAGGCGGTGAAAAACGGCGATCCGGTGGGTATCGCCTGCGCCATGAAGAACGCCGGCGTAGGCGTAGGCATTCCCGACTGGGGCCGCTGCAAGCTCATCGTGGAGGACGACGGCAAGGTGCACATCTACTCCGGCGCCAGCTGCATCGGCCAGGGACTGGGCACCGTGCTGGTGCAGGTGGTGGTCACCAACACCGGGCTGCATCGGGACGATATCGTCTACGAGCGCAGCAATACCTGGATCGCCCCAGACTCCGGCGACACCTCCGGCTCCCGCCAGACCCTTGTCACCGGCGAGGCCACCCGCCGCGCCTGCGAAAAGCTGAAGGCGGAGCTGGACGCCGGCAAATCCCTTGCCGACCTGAAGGGCACGGAGTTCTACGGCGAGTATCTGGCCAAGACCGACCCCCTGGGCGCCGACGTACCCAACCCCGTCAGCCACGTGGCCTACGGCTACGCCACCCAGATGTGTATTCTGGATAAGGAGACGGGCCGCATCAAGAAGATGGTGGCCGCCCACGATGTGGGCAAGGCCGTGAATCCCCTGAGCGTGGAGGGTCAGATCGAGGGCGGCGTGGTCATGTCCATGGGCTACGCGCTGACAGAGAAATACCCCATCGACGAGAACTGCAAGCCTACCGCCAAATACGGTATGCTGGGCCTGTTCCGTGCCAACCAGATCCCGCCGGAGATCCAGGCCATCGTGGTGGAGAAGCCCGGCCTGAATGTGGCCGGCGGCGCCATCGGCATCGGTGAGATCACCTCCATCCCCACCGCCCCTGCCATTGCCGACGCCTATTACCGCCTCACCGGCGAACGGGAATTCAGTCTGCCGCTGAAGAACACCCCCTACGCACCCAAGAAATAAACGTAAAAGAGCACCCCAAAGGGGTGCTCTTTTCATATCTGTCTGTCCTCTTGTATCGCGGCCAGCGCCTCCACCGTGTCCACGTCCCGCAGCTCCGCCGCGGACGTCTCATACAGCAGCAGCGCGTCCGGGTGTGCGCGGATGACCACGTTGCCGCCCACATCGCCCTCCAGCGCCATCAGCTCCGGGAAAAACTTCCGGGGAAAGATGCACGGGTTGCCCCGCACGCCGTTATGGGCCAGGCCCACGATATGGTCCGGATGCGTCCGGAAATATTCGAGCTCCCGCCGTACGGTCTCCTGCTCCAGAAGCGGCTGGTCCGCCACCTGATATAGAATAGCGCCGCAGCCCGCCATGGCCTCGGTGCCCAGACGCACCGTGCGGCTCAGGCCGTCCTCCGGTCGGTCGTTCCGCACCACCGTGAAGCCGAATTCCTCTGCCAGCGCCGCGGCGGCATCGTACTGCGTCACCACCGTCACCTGTGCGAATTCCTCCGCCGGCACCGCCTCCAGCGAACGGCGCAGCAGACTTTTTCCGTCCACCACAGCCTCCAGCTTATTGCGC
>ENA-OYXX01000675-OYXX01000675.1-human-gut-metagenome-genome-assembly--contig:-NODE-675-length-14855-cov-7.622973_pt1 | contig 14855 bp, 15 predicted proteins | sample MGYA00243976_ERZ653434 | MGnify/ENA primary metagenome ERZ653434 (study PRJEB26926, sample SAMN06165112) | human gut metagenome | biome: ENVO:00009003; feature: ENVO:2100002; material: ENVO:00002003...
GAGATCTAGTACGGTCTCGTGGGCTCGGAGATGTGTATAAGAGACAGGAGTTATGTCGGAGCTGTAGTTATCTCAGGTCTGGCAATAGTTTTCGCTGCTCTTATCATTCTTATCTTCCTTGTATGGATAATGGGTAAGATCTTCGACAAATTAAGCGCAAAAAAATCAGGTGGAAATGCTAAGAAAGCTCCTGCCGCTGAAAGCAGCAAGCCCGCACCCGTCAATATAACAGCTGCACCCGCCGCTGATGACGAAAGCGAAGTTCTCGCCGTCATTGCCGCAGCAGTGGCTGCCATGAGTGAGGAATACGGTACTCCTCTCAGAATACACAGCATAAAGCGCTCGGCTGTCTCCAAGCGTTCAAATGCCTGGGCAAGAGCTGCCGCAGGCGAAAGTACACGTGCTTTTTAAGCGTGATCTTCTGAAGAAAGGATGTCTGTATGTTTTCACTTTTTATTGATACCATAAAGGATCTGGCAGCACAGTCAGGTCTTGCCGTTCTTGGCTGGCAGAATGTGGTAATGATACTTATTTCATTTGTGTTCATGTACCTTGCCATCAGGCACAAGTTCGAGCCTCTGCTGCTGCTCCCCATTGCATTCGGTATGCTCCTTACAAACCTTCCCAACACAGGTCTTTATCACCCCGAGCTGTGGAATATCGACGCAGGCCACGAGCTGAATTTCGGCGATATACTTCATAACGGCGGATTGCTTGATATGCTGTATCTGGGCGTTAAGCTGCAGATATATCCTGCGCTTATTTTCCTCGGCATCGGATGTATGACCGACTTTGCTCCCCTTATCGCAAACCCCAAGAGCTTCCTTCTGGGCGCTGCCGCTCAGGCAGGTATCTTCCTCACCTTTATAGGTGCGGCTGCTCTGGGCTTCAATGCTAACGAGGCAGGCTCCATCGCTATCATCGGCGGTGCGGACGGTCCTACTTCCATTTACGAATCCAGCCTTCTGCTGAAATCAGGCGGCTATCAGGTGGAAGTCGGAACTATCGCCCTTGCGGCATACACCTATATGGCTCTGGTTCCCCTTATCCAGCCTCCTATAATGAGACTGCTCACCACTAAGAAAGAGCGTCTTGTAAGAATGACCCAGCTCAGACAGGTCTCCAAGACCGAAAAGATCATCTTCCCCATTGCAGTTACAATTATTATTGCGCTTCTGGTTCCCTCCGCAGCTCCTCTGGTAGGTATGCTGATGCTGGGCAACCTGTTCAAGGAGAGCGGCGTTGTTGATCGTATCACAAAGACTGCTCAGAACGAACTGATGAACATTATCACAATTTTCCTTGGCGTTTCCGTTGGTGCAACTACCGTTGCCGAAAAGGTAATATCCGTTGCATTCCTGAAGGTAATCCTTCTTGGCGTAATAGCATTCGGCGTTGGTACTGCTTCCGGCGTACTCTTCGGAAAGCTCATGTGCCTTGTTACAAAGGGCAAGGTAAATCCCCTTATCGGTTCCGCAGGCGTTTCTGCCGTTCCTATGGCTGCAAGGCAGTCCCAGAAGGTCGGCGCAGAAGCAGACCCCACAAACTTCCTGCTCATGCACGCTATGGGACCAAATGTTGCAGGTGTTATCGGCTCCGCAGTTGCAGCGGGCGTTCTCCTGAGCATTATCCCTCACTAAGCTATATCCGCTTCTGATAATTTCAGGAGCGGATTTTTTCGTAACATATTTGATAATTGTTATTTTCTGTAACCCCTTGACATTGACTGAACTATATGCTATAATGATAATGCCTTATCAAGAGCGGCGGAGGTACTGGACCTGTGAAGCCCGGCAACCTGATTGTTTATCCTTCGGGATATAACGAAAAAGGTGCTAATTCCTGCGGAGAATTCCGAGAGATGAGGATTTTTTTCATCACATTGAAAAAATCAGAATCGAAATGATAAGGCGCTTGTGAAGCTTTTCACAGGCGCTTTTTTGATGAAAAATAATGCTAACGTTAATAGGCGGAAGAAGTTTCCGAAAATTATAAAAGCCAAAATAGGAGGATTTTAAATGTCAAAGTATCTTTTTACATCAGAATCAGTTACAGAAGGACATCCCGATAAGATCTGCGACCAGATCTCTGACGCTGTTCTTGACGCTATACTGGCAGAGGACCCAATGGGAAGAGTTGCCTGCGAAACCACTACCACCACAGGTCTCGTAATGTGCATGGGTGAGATCTCCACAAGCTGTTACGTTGATATCCCCAAGATCGTAAGACAGGTAGTTATCGACATCGGCTACGACCGTGCAAAGTACGGCTTTGACGGTCACACCTGCTCCGTTATCACTTCCATAAACGAGCAGTCCCCCGATATCGCAATGGGCGTTAACGAGGCTCTCGAGTACCGTGACAGCAATGTTCACGATGACAACGAGACAGGCGCAGGCGATCAGGGAATGATGTTCGGCTATGCGTGCAACGAAACTCCCGAGCTTATGCCTATGCCCATCTCTCTTGCCCACAAGCTTGCAAAGAAGCTGACCGAGGTAAGAAAGACAGGCGTTCTCCCCTATCTCCGTCCCGACGGAAAGACTCAGGTAACAGTTGAATACGATGACGGCAAGCCCGTAAGAGTTGATACTGTTGTTGTATCCTCTCAGCACGCTCCCGAAGTATCTCTTGACAAGATAAGAGAAGATATCATCGAAAAGGTCATCAAGCCCATTATCCCCGCTGAACTGCTTGTTGACACCAAGTATTTTGTTAATCCCACAGGCAGATTCGTTATCGGCGGCCCTCAGGGCGACAGCGGTCTGACAGGAAGAAAGATAATCGTTGACACCTACGGCGGATATGCACGTCACGGCGGCGGAGCTTTCTCCGGAAAGGACCCCACAAAGGTTGACAGAAGTGCCGCTTATGCTGCAAGATATGTTGCAAAGAACATCGTTGCCGCAGGTCTTGCCGACAAGTGCGAGGTAGAGCTTGCATATGCTATAGGCGTTGCAAAGCCTGTTTCCGTAATGGTCGATACCTTCGGTACAGGAAAGGTTTCCGATGACAAGCTCAGCGAGGCTGTTCACAAGGTATTTGACCTTCGTCCCGCTGCTATCATCAAGAACCTTGACCTCCGCCGTCCTCAGTACAGACAGCTGGCTGCATACGGTCACATGGGCCGTGAGGATCTGGGCGTTGCCTGGGAAAAGACTGACAAGACAGCTGAGCTTCTTGAAGCTGTAAAGTAATTCTGCGAATATAATATCAAACGGGAGCAATCAAAAAAATTGCCCCCGTTTTTTTATTAAAAATGAGACAAATCACTCCCTTCAAGGATTTATATTATGAAAGTACTTTCAAATGCACGCTCGGAGGTGAAAAAATGGGGTGCAGTGATCTTGACAGCATAGCAAAAGATAATATGCAGCGGCTTTATGCCAACGCCTTTATGCTGCTCGGCTCAAAGCATGATGCGGAGGACGCTGCCGAAGAAGCAATTTATCAGCTCTACCGCCGAAAGCCCGAGTTTGAAAGCGATGAACACGCAAGGGCATGGCTTATCCGAGTTACCGTAAATGCAGCTCTGAAGCAGCTCAGGCGGCGCAAATTCATATCCGACAACAGCGAAAATGAGCTTGATGCTGCAGCAGTTGATTTTGATTTCAGCGACCGCTCGGACATCATAAAAGCCGTTCACTCTCTGCCGACAAAACTGCGCACGGTGATAATGCTTTACTATTACGACGATATGAGCAGCAGTGAGATAAGCCGTCTCCTGAAGATACCGCAGTCAACAGTGACGACAAGGCTTTCCCGTGGCAGAAAGGCGCTGAAAGAGCTTTTGAAGGGAGAATATGATTATGAATAAACTGAAAGATATTATAAAAGCAGAAATGGACACCATTACTACAGACAAGGATATCGCAGCTTCCGCCAAAAGACGTGCGGAAAGCACCGTAAAGCACTCACACAGATACGGCACGGTCATTGCTGCCATATGTGCGGCTGCGGTAATGTGCACAACAGTGGTATCGGCGGTAAAGTTTGGCTGGCTGAACGATCTGTTGGGTACTGCCTCATATTCCGAAGATGCCTTTGCACAGGTCGATGTAAGCATGAAAGATGTTCATTTGAACAAGGGCGAAAATGCGCCGTCTGATATGGATTTCAGGCTGCTTGATGCGGTATCTGACGGTCAGTCGCTTATAATAAACTACGAGCTTTCGGGAACGTTTGATGAAGAGATAACAGAACGGCTGTTCTACCATTCCGCAAAGATAAACGACGATACAACCCGATTTGGATACAGTACGAAAAACAGCATTATTTCCGACGGAACACACTGTATGATAATATCAACCGCTCTTGGCATAAACGCCGGGGACAATATAATCCTTGCATTTTCAGGCTCTGACAGCCATACCGAAATAGGCAGTGCGGATATGACCGTAAATGAAGATGTGCCAAAGCTTACAAAGGAAATACAGATAGGCAGTCCTGCTGTTTTGCGTGACCGCAGCAAGCCTTATACTGCCGAAAAGAATATAATAATCGAAAGTCTGAGCATATCCGCACTGACTGTAAGAGTAAATTATCTTGCAAAGGATAACAGCAATAACTTTATTTTCGGAGCCGATACCTCCATAGTTATGACGGACGGGCAGACCATATCGCCTGACTCTGTTTCGTCCTACAGCACTAAAGTTCCTGCCCAAAACGACGCAGGATACTACAGTCAGCATTTTGATATATTGTGTCTTGATGTGATCGACCCCGACAATATTTCGGCAGTGGTGATAGGTGACCTTACAATTCCGGTTAAATAACATAGTCTCGGGCTGTTGCAGTGCCATGCTGTAACAGTCCCACTTTTATGCCCATCGGAAAAAATCAAGCCCTTGCAAAAATTTCCTGTATCTGATATAATATTTTTTGTATGAAATGAAAAATATCGTGCTTCTGAATTGTTTATACTATAGAAGCACTTGTGCAGACTATCTGCATACCTCAAAAATTTGAATAAGGAGGAAAACGGGAACAATGTATTCGGGTTCAAACGGTACCTTTGATGACGAATACATCCGATATGTGCTTGATACCTACTCCGACCTGATAATCAGGCTGTGTTATTCATATGTGAAAACTATGCACGATGCCGAGGATATCGCTCAGGACGTTTTTCTTGAGCTTATCAGACGAAAGCCCGCCTTTACGGACAACAACCATGAAAAGGCATGGCTGCTGCGAACGGCGGTGAACAAGTGCAAAAATCACCTGAAATCAGGCTGGGTCAGTAAAACAGTACCTTTAGAGGATAATTTGTCAGACTCCGCATTACAGACGGAGGACAGCGGTCTCGATGATACCAAGCGTGCGGTTCTGGAAGCTGTGAACAGTCTTCCCGAAAAATACCGCACAGTGATCCACCTGTTTTATTACAGCGGACTGAGTATCCAGGAGATAGCCGCCGCAAAACATATCAGTTCAGCCACCGTGGGCACTCAGCTGGCACGAGGGCGTGAGCTTTTAAAGAAAAAGCTGGGAGATGATTTTTAATATGTCAGATTTTTCTAATAAATACAAGTCCGCTGTGGAGGAAATGAAGATCTCCCCTGATTTCAAGGAGCGGACTGAGAAAATGATGATAGAGCTGAGAGACTCGGAAAATGCTCCGAAGCGCAGTCATATCAGGCTTTACAGAAGCTTATCGGTAATAGCTGCCGCAGCAGCCTGCGTAGCCGTTGCTTTCTCGCTCAACAGGACAGGTGTTTTTGACAAGGATTCAGACCCCGCAGTTATCGTTACAGACACAATAGAAACTCAGGCTTTGGAAACAACCGCAGATATCCCCGCAGAAGAGGCTCCCGTTCAGGAAGCACCCGAAGCAGACATTCCCGAGGCAGACATTCCCGAGGCAGAATCAGTTGACGAATATAGCATCGCAAGTGCAGACAGCATTCCCATACCTGATTTTACCGAACCCGTACATGACGAGACTGCTTCCGAAGTTACCGAAGCATCTATAGCTGTTTTTGAAGCTCCCGTTACAACAGCAGCAAGCGTTGTCGGCGAGTTCCATGACGCACAGGTGTCCGAACCTGCCAAAAAGGCTGAACCCGTGCCTCAGCCACCCGCTGAAACACATGCCGTAGCTCAGGAAGCCGAGCCTGAAGAAGCTGTCGAAGAAGAGCTTGAGCTGGAAAGCGCAGAATACACTCCCCCCGCAGGCAGTTACACAGGTTCCGATATCAACGACAGCGAAGATGAGACCGAGGACGACAGTGAATTATCCCCCTCGCTTCCCGAAGCAGGCGAAGGTGTCAGCGGCAGCGGCGACGATATGGGCGCAGCTTTGGTATCCGATTTTTCAAGGGCAGAAAACTTCTCCGCCAAGGAAGCAGTAAGCGGCTTTAAGGCAGCATCTTCCTCAGCAGTGATAATCCCCTCTGTCAGCGGATATGACGATGAAAACGGCAGCGTGACCTCCTACTCCTCCCGAAAGGTAAGAGGCATAAAGGATCTGGACAGCCTTGAAAAAGAGCTTTACATCCACACCGAAGACCAGACAGCATCGGCAGTAACAGCAGTTCCGTCCGACAGCAGATACATTGTAGATCTGGCAGACGATCAGGGAAATTCTCTGCGTATCTACATTGGCAGCAGCTACATCTGCTTCTTGCTGACCGACGGCAGCCTTTTCAGCTATGACCTTACCGAAGATGAATACAGCGCCATTGACAGCATTATAATGTCGCTTATAGCGTAATTATGTTCTGAGTAAATATATAAAAATCGGACTGCTGCACACTGCAACAGTCCGATTTTTTTATTTTCTTGCTTTTGCCGTAAATTCGTTCGCCGTTATCTTGCAGACGCATATTTTTTCGACCATGCTTTCGGCAAACTCATATTTTCTGTCCACACCCGTCTGGTGCTTCATAAGCTGGGTCAGAGCATTTATTTTTTCACCGACATCGGTGATGAACTCACACTTTCCGCTGCCTATGACGCTTTCAAAGCTGTATCCATAGGCGCAGTCGATTTTTCCCTCAATAAGCTTATGCTCGCCGTCCATCTCAAAGCACACATCTGAATTGGTTTTCAGGATATCTATTTTCCTGCCCTCAGCGGCGCAGTGGAAATAAAGGGTAAGTGTGCCGTTTTCATAGGTATATCCATAGTTCAGTGGCACAACATAGGGTCTGCCGTTATCGGCCATGGCAAGGCGCATTACCTTGTTTTTTTCGATTACGGCAAGCTTTTCCTCTATGAAAGTTATTTCACGGTCTGATCTTCTCATATTATCACACCTTTCAGTCAAGCTCTATCTCAAAAAGCCTTGCGGAATATTCACGGGGCATATTCACTGTAAGGCGGGAAAGCTCGGAGTTGTACTCAAACTCACACTCACCGAAAGAGGGATAAATAAGCTTTGCTTCTCCACCTCTGCCATCGGTATATTTTGCCAGGTCAAGGACTATGCCGCTCTTTTCGCTGTTTCGTCTCCAGAGGGCAAGATAAAGCTTGTTTTCGCATTTAAGTCCCAGCGATACCCATGGGTCGGAGAACTCCGAAAGTCCAAGACACCAGAAAGGCACGGCGGTCCTTATATCCCCACGGATATCCTTGTAGCAGTCCAGTGCTTCCTTTACAAGAGCCTTGCGCTCGTCGCTGATATATACAAGATGTCCGCTCTGGTGTATTCTCAGCAGCATGGCGTTTACCATGTTGAACACTACCTCTTCCCTGTCGCCCTCGGTTAGAGGATAGCTCCATATTGCAGACTGCTCGGGGCAAAGTCCTGTGGGAGAGTTTGCGGCAATGGTGGCATACATTCTGTAGTCGTCCTGGTCGGAGGTTGACTGGATAGAATGCCTTTGGAGCATTGCATAGTCTATCCTCATGCCGCCGCTGGAACAGTTTTCTATGATAAGGTCGGGATATCTTTCAAATACACGGTCAAGCCATGAGAGGTATGCACGCTCGTGCTGTAAAAGTCCGTCTCCCACGCTTTCGGCGTTTATCTCAGTGCCGATGCCAGGCTCTATGTTGTAGTCCATCTTGATATATCCCACGCCGTAGTCACGAACCAGCCTGTCGATAACCTCGTCGGCATGAGCGACAACCTCGGGATTTCTGAAATCCAGCTGATAGCGTGAGCGGTCATATACCTTTTTGCCGTGGCGCATAAAGAACCAGTCATCGGGAACATTCTTTGCCTTGGGACAGTTAATGCCCATGACCTCTATTTCAAGCCACACACCCGGGATAAGCCCCTTGGAACGGATATAATCCGTCACCTTTTTCATGCCCTCGGGGAAACGCTCCCTTGACTCATGCCATTCGCCCACATTATCCCACCATATGCCTGCGCTGTACCAGCCTGCGTCAATGCAGAAATACTCGCAGCCTGCCTCCGCAGCGGCGTCAATAAGGGGATATTCCTTTTCCGCAGTAGGGTCGCCCCAAAGGCAGTTCATATAGTCGTTGAAGATGATGGCAAGGCTTTCGTTATCCTTGTTTTTGCGGCGTATCATTCGGCGGTAGCGGGTAAGCTCAGCCATACTGCTGTCAAATCCGTGGGAAACTCCCACAGCCGCAGGAACTGTAGTGAACTTATCGCCCTTTTTAAGAGTCTTGAACCAGTGAGACTGCTGCTCGTTGGGGCCGCTGAGAGCAAGGTACATATGTGCAGACTGGTCGGATATTTCCCAGTGCCATGAGCCGTTGTGCTCTATCTGGAAAAAGAGTGAGGTGCCCGTCTCGGTGTTCTCGATATATCCCATAGGCAGGTATTCCTTGGTTGACCAGTTGCCCGTGTTGGTGAAGTTTGCAGCCTTTGAGGAGCGCTGCTCGCTGGTTTTCTGAGACTGACCCAGACCCAGCTGAGGGAGAGTATAGGTCTGCCAGTCCATCTCACGCTGCCATGAGTTGTGAGGTACCTTTACCAGCATTTTTTCGTCACGGGGAAGAAGTCCCTCCTTTTCAATGCCTGTGTAATTGAAAAGGGAAACATACTCCAAGGTCTGTTCCTCCGCTCCCCTGTTCTCCACCTCGGTAACAAAGCGGGCAACGGAAATGCCGTCGTAAAACTGAATTTTCACGGTAACAAAAACGTCCGTCTCCTCGTCACGGGTAACAAATTCAAGCACCCTGCCAAGGTCGTTTCTGTAGTCTTTCCTGTCGTGATATTTCATGCGATAGCCGGGAGCGGTGACTATGTACTTTATTCCGTGGCGCTCATAGGGACGGTCAAAGCCCGAGAGTGATATCTCGGTAAGATTAAAGGCATTATCATAGTCCGTTGCCTTTATCTTACTTTCGTCAAAAGGCTCTGCGCCGAAATGCAGAAGCTTCAGCTGATCTTTGTCTGTTATCTCAAGGGTCATATAAATGCCGTTTTCAAATACGTTTATTCTTTCCATTGTATGATCCTGCCCTTTCAAGGTTTATTTTCGGGGATTATCCAAAGTATAGATTATGCAGGCGATACCCGATATCATTGAAAAAAGTATTGCTCCGCCCATAGCGTCATTAAGGAAAGCACCTGCAATAAAGCCAACGAAGCCTGCAATTATCATAATTATTACTGATACAACAGTTCTGAATTTGCTCATCGCAATTCTCCTTTATTCGTCAAATAGCCCTTTTTCCAGCTTATCAAAGCCGTCCGCACCCACAAACAAGGGGAATCTGCCTGTTTTTTCTATAGTAAGCCCGTTTATCATGCCTATATGCACTGACAGATGCCGAAACTGCATAAGTATCAGCTCCAAACGGGTGTAAGGACAGTTCTTCGGGCACTCATTCAGCATGGTATCATCAAGGCTGTCCAGATACGCAAGGGTCTTGTCACGGACATGAGCCGCATAATCCAGAAGCAGCTCATCGCTCAGTTCCGCCTCGCAGGGGTTATCGGGATTGTCCATGCCCTCCTCGTGAAACTGCGGCTCGGTGAAGTCAAAGGGGTCAATGAACCACTTATCCGCCGAATGTATCATATGATAGGCATATCTCCATGCGGGAGCGCCGCAGACAAGGGCGCTGCGATCGTATGTCCTGAGCATTGTTTCAAGATTTATGAAATTGGGGACAGTCTGCTTTTTTATCATCATGCAGACGGTGTTCATATCATCACCTGCTTTTATCAGTACAAATCAATTCCGTTTGCAAGGAAAGCCGCACGGCGGTCACGGCAGGTGCCGCATACCTTGCATGGCTCATCTCCGCCCTCATAGCAGCTCCATGTCATTTCATAAGGCACACCAAGCTTCTTGCCCTCGGCAACAACTGCCGCCTTGTTCATTCCCACAAAGGGAGCTTCAATTCTCAGCTGCTTTCCGCTGCCCTCATAAATGGCAGTGTTCATAGCCTCAACAAATGCCATAGAGCAGTCGGGATATGCGTTGCCTGCGGCATCATCGGCATGTGCGCCGTACATAAGCAGGGTGCAGCCCTTGGAAAGTGCCACGCTTGCGGCTGTGGAAAGGAAAAGTCCGTTTCTGAAAGGAACATAGGTGGAAACGGGAGAACCGTCAGTCTTTTTCAGCTGCTCCGCATAGGATTCATGAGGTATCTCAACATCGGAATTTGCCAGCAGCGAGCAGTCGGAATACTGAAAAATAGTTGAAAGGTCAAGCTTTATATGTTCAACACCGTAATATTTTGCAACATTGTCCGAAGCTTCCATTTCCTTTTTGTGCTTCTGACCGTAATATATAGACAAAGCCACCACATTTTCCTTGCCGTATCTGCGGCACGCCATAGCCAGCAGTGTAGTGCTGTCAACACCTCCGCTTGAAAGTACAAGAGCTTTTTCAGATGACATATTATTTACCTCCGCAAATTTACTTTTATCATTATTATATCATATCGGGAGATAATGTCAATAAAAAAACCTGCAATGGAGCTTATTTCAAACTCACATTGCAGGCTTTGTACATATGGATATTATCTCAGTGCCACATCAAGTATCATCATTATCACAAATCCCACGGCAAAGAATATGGTGCCGATGTTGGAATGAGGCTCTTCGGACATCTCGGGGATAAGCTCCTCCACGACCACATATATCATAGCTCCTGCCGCAAAGCTGAGCAGATATGGCAGCACAGGAACTATAAGCCCCGCCGCAAGTATTGTTATCACCGCTCCCACAGGCTCGACCGCTCCCGAAAGGATACCGTAAAAGCAAGCCTTGCCCTTTGACATTCCCTCACTTTTAAGGGGCAGTGAGATTATGGCTCCCTCGGGGAAATTCTGTATGGCTATTCCCAGAGACAGCGCCAGCGCTCCCGCTGCGCTTATGGTTCCGTTTCCTGCTGCCATGCCTGCATAAACCACGCCCACAGCCATGCCCTCGGGAATGTTGTGAAGCGTCACTGCGAGAACGAGCATGGTGGTCTTTTTGAGCTTGCTGTGAGGTCCCTCCGCCTGCTCGGCATTTATGTGCAGATGAGGGATAATGTTATCAAGGATAAGCAGGAACGCAATTCCCAGCATAAAGCCCGCAGCCGCAGGGATCCACGCCGCCTTGCCCATATCCGCCGACTGCTCCATGGACGGGATAAGCAGGCTCCACACGGAAGCCGCCGTCATTACTCCTGCCGCAAAGCCTATAAGCGCTCTGCGCACGGAGATATGGAACTCATTTTTCATAAAAAAAACACACGCCGCTCCCAGAGATGTTCCCAGGAACGGTATCAGGATACCTCTTATTATTTCTGCCGTCATATTATGTTCCCCTTTCAGCTGTTATCGGTTAGCAAGAGCTAACCGCATGCTATTTGTAAAGCCGAAGATGACCTCGGCTTACAATAAAAGTATATCACACTATTTAAAGCGTGTCAAGAACGTTTTTCATCTGTGCGCTCGCTGATGATATATCTGGGACGGTGCTTGACCTCCATATATATCTTGCCCACATACTCGCCGATAACTCCAAGGCAGACAAGCTGTATTCCGCCGATAAAGCAGATGATACTGGTCATACTTGCCCAGCCCGCAACGGTATGACCTATAAGAGACATAACTACCGACCAGATAACGCCTATAAAGCTTATGATAGCAACTATAACTCCGATAGAAGCTATAAGTCTCAGCGGCTTTACACTAAGGCTTGTAATGCCGTCAATGGCAAGGTTCAGCATCTTTTTCAGGGGATAATGGGTAGTTCCCGCAATTCTCTCGTTGCGCTCGTAATAAACGGAAGTACTCTTGAAGCCCACCAGAGGGATAAGACCTCTCAGGAAGAGGTTTACCTCTTGATACTTGCTCAGCTCCTTCATGACCCTGTTGGAAAGCAGGCGGTAATCCGCATGATTATAGACGGTCTCAACGCCCATGGCGGACATAAACTTGTAAAAGCCCTCGGCAGTGACACGCTTGAAGAATGTGTCCGTATCACGCTTGCTGCGAACGCCGTAAACCACATCACAGCCGTCAAGATAAGCGTCCACCATATCGTCCATAGCGTTGATATCGTCCTGACCGTCGCAGTCGATAGAAATTGTCATATCGCACTTGTCGATAGAGTCCATAAGCCCTGCCAGCACTGCATTCTGATGTCCCCTGTTGCGGCTCTGGGAAATGCCCTTGAAATGCACGTCCCGCTCAGCCAGACCGCAGATAATGTCCCATGTCTTATCCTTGCTGCCGTCATTTACGAAAAGAATGCGGCTGTCATCGCTTATCTTGCCCTTTCCGATAAGGAAAGTAAGCTTTTCAAGAAACATCTCGCAGGTAATGGGAAGCACCTCTTCCTCATTATAGCAGGGAATTATTATGTATAGTATAGGATTCATAGCATTGACCTCTCTCACTAATCAATTTACACTTGATTCAGTCATTTTATCTTTTTCCATATCAGCATCAATTACAGGAACATCGGAATATTCTTCTTCAGGAACGATCTTAAACGTGTGCATCATTGATCCCATAACACGCTGCGAAGAATAGAACTGAAGCTTATATCCGGGGAATACCTTCTGCTCGAAATCGTCAATAACGTCCTGCTCGGAAACACTGTCGGCAAAAGCGTTCTCATCAAGATCAAAAGTTGCATTGCCTATAGTGACCTTTCCATCATCATTCTTGTCGTTGAAAACATCAGTTTTTCGCAGCTGAGACGCATCAACAATTATATAGCAATCCTTTGTAAGATCCATTTTAGACATTTCATCTATATCATAGCTGTATGTATATACTGTTGTGGGGAAATATCTGCCGCAGTCTATAAGCTTATCAGTAAAGCAGGTAATGACCCACTCGTAGTTCACACAAAGGATATACTCGCTGTTTGGTGAACAGGTATCTTCAACAAGTCCATCACCCATCATATCGTTTGGAAAAAGATATCTTTTTTCACACAACAAATTACTTGTAACTACAAGAACACAGGTAACAACAGCAACTATTGGAGCAGTGAATTTTCTGACAGGCTTTATCCATGTTACAATGTACCACACCGCTCTGAGGATAACGAATGCTGCCCAAGGCATTACCACAAAAAGGTATCTGTCGGTGTGTAAGAGCATTACATTGATATTAACGCTCAAAGAAACGACTATCATTTCAAAGGCTGTGCCCATAAGTGCAAAGAGGAAGAAAAAGTCAAAGTTCTTTCTTACATATTTCCATGCGTCTCCTGCCTTGCCCATGGCTTTTTTGAACCACTCTTCCTTGCGGAAAAGGAAACCGAGAGGGATACATACCGCTGCCAGAAGCACAACAGCAACCACCACATATGAATACCATGATGTGGCAAAAGGAGAAATGCTAATGCCGGTTATGGCATTGAGTACGATAGAAACGCAGCTTCTGAAGCTGTGTATAAGGGGCATTTTTGTGGCAAGTCGGCTCTCTGTATTCTCCATAAAGAAAAGGTGATGTATCGTTGCGGGGAAAACCGCAATAGAAAGTCCGATAGAGCCCAGCATTGTAAGGGCATACGCAAACATCATCCTGAACTGCTTTTTAAAAAGGTAATAGAAGCAGTAGCAGGCAGCTATTCCGAAAGCAGCCACAAGGAAATAATGGTGAGTGAGCGCACCCAGGAATGCGAATATTCCTATTTTAATAAGATTCGATTTTACCGTGCCTTCTCCGTAATAAAGGCGACAGTGATAGTAAAGATAAAGTATGCCGAACATTGTTACCAGAGAATACATTCTTACGAACACATTCAGGTTGATAAATCCGCAGCTGAATCCCCACATCACGCACAGGAGCAGCCCGAATACCTTTGACTTTGATGCTGTTTTTCCGAGCTTATAAAGGAACACCTGACCAACAGCCATGGCTGCAATATTTATCACATATCCGAACCATTTGGAAAATGTATCGGGGAAGAACGACGAAATGGTATGGAGCAATGTAAAATAAAGGGGCGGGTGCATATCTATGGACTGGTTATACCACACGGAATCGTATCTGAACTGCTCGCCCTTCTGGACGGTCAGATAATGTAGAAAGTCAGAGCCGTCCACCCACTTGTGGCACTTGGAAACGTCCTGAGAAAGGGTATCGCCGTATATAAAAGGCTCATAAAAGGAATTGGCAAGGCCGTAGCTCCAGACCTCATCGCTGTGATAGCCTTCCTTTTCAAATATAAAATAGTAGGAAACCACCATTATCTGCAAGACTACTATAACGGCAAGTATAATATTGCATACCTTTGAATTTTCCGATATACTTTTCAGACGCTCTTTGAAACTCATAAGACTGCTCCTTATAATTTGCTTTATGTCGGATATCATTTTGATAAATTTCTGTAAATGCAAATTTTACAAATGACATCTTTATGATAAATTATATACTTTTTTACCCTGCTTGTCAATGATTTTATTCCAAATCCATTGACTTTAGTGTAAAAATACGTTATAATAATTAAACCTGTCTCTTATACA
>ENA-OYXX01000676-OYXX01000676.1-human-gut-metagenome-genome-assembly--contig:-NODE-676-length-14852-cov-10.335676_pt1 | contig 14852 bp, 13 predicted proteins | sample MGYA00243976_ERZ653434 | MGnify/ENA primary metagenome ERZ653434 (study PRJEB26926, sample SAMN06165112) | human gut metagenome | biome: ENVO:00009003; feature: ENVO:2100002; material: ENVO:00002003...
CACATCATCTACGAAGAAAATAATGTGTGCTGTGTCAGAACTCTTTGACCGGATCGTCGATAAAAACCTTCTCGTGCGCCGGTTGAACATCGTCGCAAATCATGTTCTGCCCGAAGCAGAAGCACCGAAGAAGAACGACGGCTTTGAGCAGCTTGATCTCTTCACAGATTATGCAGCTCTTGAGGCAAAGCAGGAACGGGAACGCGTCGAGCTTGAGCGTGAAAGGAAAATGCAGCAAGCCATGTTGACCATCAAAAAGAAGTTCGGCAAGAACGCTATCCTCAAGGGCATGAACTTAGAGGAAGGCGCGACGGCGAAGGATCGTAATGAGCAAATCGGAGGACATAAGGCGTGATAATATAATCACGCAGCAAATGGAGTGAAAAAAAGATGGAGTTCACTAACATAAAACTCAGATGTATCAAGGGCATTCCGATTGATAGCGTTCAGACACGAACTCTATCTGAGATTGGTTTTCCAGTAGAAGCCCAAAGACAACCGGATTTATCTCGTTCTGCTGCCTATAATAATTTCTTTCAAAAGCTATATGAATCTCCGTATTCCATTGTGCATACAGTGGAGAAAATGTATGTTCAACACCTGACAGAACTAAGAAGCAAAGACTTAGCTTTCGATGCAACGCTCAACGAACTAAGCCAATATGGTGTAACATCTGATGAGCTTATTTCTGGACTAATTTCCGGTTGCGTCTATTCATTGAGTGCAGAAGAAGCGGACATCTTTCTCGAAGAGTTTATTTTCATCATCAAGAGAATGCTGCCTCGCCAACTGTCCGACATATACTACTCGTTTGATATAGAGCCGAATCCTGCTCATGGTGTTTTTTTCGACCTTGCAGTCAAGAAACTTGGAATCCCAAAGCACACAGATCGAATGCAGAATAACTACGGGCAGTTTATCTCTCACACTGCTGATGGTGTGAGGCAACGCATTTTGAATGGAGAGTCATTTCAGTCAATCTATACCAACACTTGTGCTACTAAAGCTATCATCAATGATACGTTCCGCAGTTTAAGTTACGAAGCTATAAAGGCATCCGGTCAAATCATTCATCAGAGGCGCATTGAACACGCGATTTTTTGCCTTTCGCGTCAATACACCTATGAAATCAGCAGCGGTCAATTTGTCCGATCCTTCGATTACATCATTCATGAGAACAACAAAGAAGTTCTTGCGATCCTCTATTTCCCAGAAGGACAAATGGAAGGCTTGAATGATCTTGCGAAGGAAGTATATCTAAATCACAACAGTGTTCCACTTCTTGTCTTGGATTATGATGAATTAGAGAAGGGGCATATCTCAACGACGATTCGTAACTCCGTTAAAGATCACGGATATGCTGCCATTCACAACGCGGAAAGATTGCGTTACTTTAAGTACGGCAAAGCCCTTGATGACTGTTACGGAAACATGGGCGCAGCAGAAACAGCATCGCTTTGTGGCTGCTTCTCGTGTGGCAAAATGTTTACACCAGATCAGATTGTGGATTGGTCTGACGAGGAAGATGCTTGCTGCCCGTATTGCAATTCTACAACTGTTATCATGGATAGTCAGGGGTATGAAATTAACGCCGAGTATCTTCACGAGTTGATGCAATATGTGGACAAGGTAGACAAGTATGATGAATAATTATAATGATATAATCAATCTTCCTCATCATGTCTCTGCGACCAGACCGCAGATGTCCATGATGGATCGTGCAGCACAGTTTTCTCCCTTCGCAGCTCTTACCGGTTATGATGCAGCGATCAAGGAAACCGGGCGTCTGACGGACGAAAAGATTGTTATGGACGAAGAGGCTCTGAACATTCTGAACATGAAGTTTCAGATCCTTGCCCGCAGTCTGGACGATGAGCCGGAAGTCACCTTCACCTACTTCAAACCGGACGAGAGAAAAGCCGGTGGAGCTTATCTTACTGCCTCCGGTGTTGTGAAAAAGATCGATGCCTTCGAGAGGATGATCGTGATGCGGAATGGGACAAAAATACCGATGGACGATGTACTTGATTTTGATATAGAAGTTAACAAGGGAGCGGTGTATTCTAATGACCAATGACAATATCTTTCAGATGAGTTTTGCGAAGGTATATTCACTTCTCGAAAACAAGGCAGTGAAAAAGGGACGAACCGTGGAAGAAGTGCGTACAGTTATTGAATGGCTCACCGGTTACGGTGGAGCAGACATTGAAAATATGCTCGTCGGCTCTGTAACGTATGGGGATTTTTTCAAAAATGCCCCCATGCTGAATCCAAACCGGAAACTGATAAAGGGAGTTGTCTGCGGCGTTCATGTTGAGACAATCGAAGACCCCCTTATGCGTGAAATTCGTTATCTGGATAAACTCATTGATGAGCTTGCAAAGGGAAAGCCGATGGAAAAAATACTCAGGAAGGAGCTGTAATCCATGTGGGTATGTCCAAAATGCGGGCGGGAATTTAAGAAAACAAATCAGAGCCATTATTGCGGGTCTGCGCCTGAAACGATTGACGAATACATTTCCCGTCAGCCGCAAGAGGCACAGTCACATTTATATCAGGTGTATGAAACCATCAGAGCTGCACTGCCTGACGCGAGAGAAAAAATCTCGTGGAGTATGCCAACCTTTTGGAACGGATGCAATCTGATTCAGTTTGCTTGCAGCAAGACGCACATCGGACTCTATCCCGGACCGGAAGCCGTGGAAGCCTTTGCTGACAGGTTCAAAGGTTATAAGACCAATAAAGGTACAATCAGACTGCCGCTCGATCAGGAGATTCCCATTGCGCTTATTGCTGACATTGCCCGGTGGTGTTGGGAAAACAGCGAAGTACGATTCCCGGAATGAAGATGCTCATTTGTCGCTTGCCATGCGACCAAACCAACTGAATAAATCCGTATAATATGACTGTAAGGTAAACAACCAAGCAGTCATATTTCTTTTATATACGGAGGTACTGAACATGAGAAAGAACTTGACGGAGATCGTATTCATCCTTGACCGCAGCGGCTCGATGAGCGGACTTGAAGCAGACACCATCGGGGGCTTCAATTCCATGATTGAGAAGCAGAAAAAGGCAGATGGTGAAGCCATTATCTCTACTGTCCTCTTTGACAACACCAGCGAGGTGATTCATGACCGCGTGAATGTCAGAGACATCAAGCCATTGACCGATAAGGACTACACAGTACGCGGCTGCACCGCCCTTCTGGATGCTATCGGCGGGGCGATCCATCACATCGGCAATGTCCATAAGTACGCAAGAGCCGAGGATGTGCCAGAGCATACCATGTTTGTTATCACGACGGACGGCATGGAGAATGCAAGCCGCCGGTATGACAGCGATAAGGTCAAGAAGATGATCGAGCGTCAGAAGGAAAAGTACGGCTGGGAATTTCTGTTCCTCGGCGCCAACATTGATGCGGTTGAAACAGCAAGACACTTTGGTATCAGCGAAGACCGCGCTGTGAACTATCACTCCGACAGCGAAGGGACGCAGCTCAACTACGAGGTAGTCAGCGAAGCAATCTGCGCTGTTCGTTGCAGCACACCTCTCGGTGCCGATTGGAAGAAGCGCATCGACGAAGACTACAACGCAAGAAAGGATGGACGCAGAAAATGATGAGAACAATTACTGTTCGAGGCGTTGGAAATGTGTCAGCAAGACCAGACTACATAACCATCTCAATGACCATAGAGTCTATCCGAAAAGACTATGACGGGGCAATGCGAGATGCCTCTGAGCGTATATCGAAATTGCAGGATGTGGCTGTTCGTTCGGGGTATGCAAAGGAGGACTTGAAGACCACCAGCTTTAATGTAGATACCCGATATGAGAGCGTCAAGGATCGGCAAGGCAACTACAAGAAAGAGTTCGCCGGATATGCTTGTGTTTATCGTCTCAAGCTGTCTTTCGACTTTGACAGCAAGCAGCTTGCAGAGGTTATCTCATGTATCTCCAACTGCGGAGCAAATCCCGAATTGAGCATCGCGTTCACGGTGAGAAATCCAGCAAAGGTCAGTGAGGAACTTCTGGAAAGTGCTGCGCTCAATGCACGAGCAAAGGCTGAGATTCTATGCAGAGCATCGGGCAGTGAGATGGGACAACTTCTCTCTATCGACTATAACTGGGGTGAAGTAAATATCGTTTCACGGACGAGCTACGAAATGGAAGATTCTCTCATGCCTTTTGCGGCAATGGAAAAATGCTGTTCACCTGAGATTGAGCCTGATGACATTGATGTATCAGACACGGTGGCTTTCACATGGGAGATAAAGTAACTGCCATATAGACGGAGAAAGACGCTTTCGAGCGTCTTTTTTCGGATATGCTGCAACATCAGAGCCGAAAAATGTCCGTTGTAAAGTGAAGGGGTATTTTACGGGGAGTACCTACGGGGGAATATGATTTTAGAGAATAGCAAGCACAGCCGGTGTCCGTACACACGGCGATTTTCGATTAAGGAAACCATCCCCTTAATCTACAAAATGCTTGTTGGGATGCCTCCCAAACCCTCTATCTTTACGAAAGGACTGATCGCCTATGGCTAACAGAACAAGACCGATACGCATAGAGTTCTGCGTATCTGAAAACGAACATCGCCTTATCAAAGCGAAGATGGCGCAGCTCGGAACAAAGAACATGGGAGCATATCTCCGGAAGATGGCGATTGATGGCTATATCATCAAGGTGGACTATACGCAGCAGAAGAAACTTGCCGCAGCCGTCAGCCGAGCTGCTACGAATATAAACCATGTATGCCGTCGCATAAACTCTACGGGACACTTCTACGAGGATGATGTTGCCGAGCTGAAAGAGAGGCAAAAAGAGATATGGCAGTTACTAAAATCAAGCCAATCCGAGGAACTGTAAACAAGGCTCTGGCGTACATCCTTGATCCGAAAAAGACAGACGATGAACTCTATGTTTCTTCCTATGGATGTGCTGCCAGCGATGCCGCAGCGAAGGAATTTGAGTGGACAAGAAACCTTGCAGTCCAACAAGGAATGCAGATGCCAAAGGTGATCGCACGACATCTTATTCAGTCCTTCGATGTGGGCGAGGTTACACCAGAACAAGCCCATGAGATCGGCAAGCAATTCGCTGACGAATGGCTCAAGGGCAAGTATGAATATGTGATCGCCACCCACATAGACAAGGGGCATTGTCATAATCATATTATCTTCAATGCCGTCAACTATGTGGACTTCCATGCGTACCGAAGCAATAAGCAAACCTACCGTAAGATGCGTCAGCTCAGTGATGAAATTTGCAAGGAACATGGACTGTCTGTGATCCCTCCGTCTCAGAGTAAGGGCATGAGCTACAAGGAGTACACCGAAGCCAAGAGAGGCACGAGCTGGAAACAAAAACTCAAGCAGACCATTGACCGCTGCGTCATTACGGCAAAGGACTACGATGAGTTCCTGAAACTGATGCAGGATGCCGGATATGAAATCAAAACCGGCAAGTACATCTCCTTCCGAGCCGAAGGTCAGGAGCGTTTCACTCGCGCAAAAACCATCGGTGAGAACTATACCGAAGAGCGCATCAAGGAACGCATTCAGGGACGCAATCCTCGTAAGCGTCAGATTCAGTCTGGGCGAAAAGGTATCTCTCTCATCGGAGATATTCAGGAGCGTATCAAGCTAATCGACAGCAAAGGCTATGAGCATAAAGCAAAGCTCACAATCCTCAAAGAAGCTGCAAGAACGCTCAACTATCTCACAGAAAATAATCTGCTTCAATACACTGACCTTGAGAAAAAAGTGGAGGACATTCACAGCTCGTATGCCCGTACCGGTGAAGAGCTAAAGAGCGTCGAAACTCGTCTCCGAGAAGTCCAGCCTCTAATTAAAAACATCTCCAATTACCAGAAGCTCAAGCCGGTCTATGATGCCTACATGAAGGCGAAGGACAAGACTGCATTTAGGGTGAAACACGAAGCAGAGCTTGTGATCTTTGAGGCGGCGAAGAGTACACTTATCGCAATGCAAAGTGACAAAAAACTGCCGAGTTTGAAGTCGCTCCAAGCCGAGCAACAGCGTCTTCTTGAGGATCAACAGAGGCTCTATGATGAACGAGCCAAGCTCAAGAAAGAGGCTCTTGTGATCGACACCATAAAGGCGAATGTCGATGACTTCCTCAGCCCGTCATCCGCGCAGGATCGTGACAAGAAACGAAACAGTGAACTTGAATAAAGGTAAAGCCTGAGTTTGTTCCGAACTCAGGCTTTTGTTATTTCTTGTCGAACCAATACTCCAAGAACTTGAAATATTTTGTGAATATTTGGAGTACCCGGTTGATTTCTTGAATATTTTGTTGTATAATATAATGAGTCTCACTATAAGCGAATGAGCGAGGTGCGTTTTCATGAAGATTAGCTATAAAAAATTATGGGTAATGCTGATAGAACGGGATATTCCTAAATCAGTTTTTCGTCAAGCAACAGAACTCTCTCCCGGAACAATGAGCAAACTAAATAAGAATGAAGAAGTTGCGCTTTCCGTCTTAATCCGCATTTGCGATTACCTTAATTGTGATATTGGAGAGATATGCGAAGTCGTGCGTGTTGAGAAGAAATAGCAATGATGATTTCTGCGTTTTTGCGTTGTGTGTCGCTCTGTATGCGACCACGAGCCGCCGTGTATGCGGTATAATATAACTATAAAAACCGGAGGTAAAAGTAATGGATATTGGTAACACAGTTAGTAAAGTCAGAAAGGAATACACGGAGTATCTGCGCGAGAATCATCCTGATTGGGCTGAAAACACTGTCAGCACTCGCGTTTCTGATGCCTTCTATCTGTATCAGAATACCATTGCTCTGTCCTTCTGGAAGTGCTTTGAGAACGATGGGTCTATGGCTGCTGCAAGGCAGGATATTCTTGACTATCTGACACATGATGTCATGTCGGATCGTGCTGAGGAACGCGCTGCTGCATATTTCAATGACCTCAAGATGCTCAAGGCATTCATCGACACAAAAGGCGGTGTCCGTGAGTACATCGGCTTTGAATATGACTGCGAGATTACAGTCTACAAATATGCAAAGATGGCTTATGACGGCAAACTCTCTGCGGAAGATGCTGTAAAAGCAATGTGCGAAGAAGTACCTTGCTTCGGAGAGACCTCGCACAAACTTACTGTTATGCTTTTCGCTGCGATGATGAATGGCGAGAAGTACACTCGCAGATCAAACACTGAAACGACAATCTACTTCATAGTGAACATGGGCAAAGACTACGGAAAAGATCGAATGGTCAATGCTCTTAAAGCCACTCACGATAATGTGAAATATTACTACGAGCAGACCGGCAATAAGTCCAACAGCATACGAAGAGGCTGCAAGAAAGTTGCGGACGAGAACGGAATTGATATTTCCTTCGGTGAGGAAATCTTTGAAGGTATCATTCCAAAACAAACCACTGATACGGCACTGACCGTTGACAACGCTACTGTTCGCTATTGGCTCTATGCTGCCGGTGATGGCTCTGTGAACTGGGAGAAAGACTATGCCGATGGTATTATGGCAATCGGATGGCACGATCTCGGTGATCTCATGGCTTATAGCTCCAAAGAAGAAATGCGTAGTAAGATGAAAGAACTGTACGGAGATAATGGCTCATACAAAAATCAGGTGCTTGCAACATGGCAGTTTGCCAACGAGCTGAAACCCGGAGACATCATCTTTGTCAAGAAAGGCAGAAGAAAAGTCCTCGGGCGCGGTGTTGTTGAAGGAGAATATGTCTATGATCCCGGGCGCGGAGATTACTGCAATATCCGAACTGTGCGTTGGACTGATAAAGGCGAATGGGAGCATCCTGACCAGAGTGTCATGAAAACCCTGACAGACATCACGCAGTACACCGACTATGTAAAGAAATTACAGAGCATTATTGACGGTGATAAGCAGGAAGACGAGATCCTTGATGTTGAAGAAGAGGAAGTTGCCTACGAGTCCTACACTGCGGATGATTTTTTGCAGGATGTCTACATGGATGAGGAACGCTATAACACCCTCAAGGCACTGCTGTTGACAAAGAAGAATGTGATCTTGCAAGGCGCACCGGGCGTCGGTAAGACATTTGCTGCAAAGCGACTTGCCTTCTCCATCATGGGCGAAAAAGATAACAACCGCGTCAAGATGGTACAGTTCCATCAGAGTTACAGCTACGAGGACTTCATCATGGGATTCCGTCCCACAGAGACGGGCTTTGAATTGAAGAAAGGCGTATTCTATGACTTCTGCCGTAAAGCTGCTGAGGATGATCGCCCGTACTTCTTCATCATTGATGAAATCAACCGAGGCAACCTGAGCAAGATTTTCGGTGAGTTGTTCATGCTGATCGAAAGCGATAAGCGCGGAGTTGAATTGCAGCTTCTCTATGCTGATGAGCAATTCTCTATTCCGAGCAATGTTCACATCATCGGCATGATGAATACCGCAGACCGCAGCCTTGCTATGCTGGACTATGCGCTTCGCCGTCGTTTCGCATTCTTTGAAATCTCTCCGGCATTTGGCTCGTCCGGTTTCAGAGCATACAGAACGAAGATTAACAATCCGAAGTTTGACCGCCTGATCGCAACCGTCGAACAGCTTAATGAGGCAATCGCAAATGACGATTCTCTTGGTGAGGGCTTCTGCATCGGTCATAGTTACTTCTGCACCAAAGCTACCATCAATGATGAATGGATGAAGTCTGTTGTCGAATATGAGCTGATTCCCTTGCTCAAGGAGTATTGGTTTGATGAGGCGGCGAAGGTCAAAGATTGGAGCCGCACTCTCAGAGAGGTGGTTAAATGATCCGCATACAGAACATCTACTATATGCTTGCCTATGCCTTTCAAGTGCTGCATGAGCAAGGCTATAAAGATGTCGCAACAGAAGACTTCGAGAATACAGCGGAGCTTTTGTCTGCAATTCTGTGTCGCGGTGTATCTGTCCAGATCAAAAGAGGTTTATGTAGGCAGTACATAACTAACGAAGAGCCGCTTGGCTCTCCGCGAGGAAAAATCGAAATCGGAGAGTCTATCAAGACACAAGCTATCCGTAAAAAGCAGCTTGTATGTGCCTACGATGAGTTCTCCGTCGATGCCTACACCAATCGGATCATCAAAACAACTATGGAGCTGCTGCTTCGAGCCAGCATCTCTAAGACGAGGAAGAAAGAGTTGCGCAAGTTGCTCATCTACTTTGATGGAGTTAGTGTTCTGGACATCCACAGCATCAACTGGGACATCCAATATGACCGGAATAACCAGACTTACCGCATGATTATTGAAGTCTGCCACCTTGTTATTAAGGGATTGCTGCAAACTTCCGCAGATGGATCAACACGCATCATGGACTATGTGGACGATCAAACAATGGCAAAACTGTATGAGAAGTTCATCCTCGGATATTTCCAGAGAGAACATCCCGACATCAAAGCCTATTCCCCTCAGATCGCATGGCAAGTGACCGATGGGTACAGAACACTTCTGCCCACCATGCAGTCAGACATCGTGATCTCAAATAAGAAAACAAAGAAAACGCTTATCATCGACGCAAAGTATTACTCTCACAATATGCAGATGAAAGCTCCCTATATGACGCAGACACTCCATTCGGGTAATCTCTATCAGATATTCACCTATGTCAAGAATTGGAACGCTGCACCCGATGAAACAATCTCCGGTATGCTTTTGTATGCCAGGACCGATGATGCCATTCAACCGGACAATGACTATCAAATGAGTGGCAACCAAATCAGCGTAAAAACGCTGGACTTAAACTGCGAGTTCGCCGTGATCGCAGCTCAACTTGATGCTATTGCTGAGAGAATAAAATAAACGCGGCAAAAAATGATCCTCAAGTTAAGGAGTTGAAGATATGGCATACCAAAGCGAAGCTGCTCTTGAACAGCAATTCATAGAACAACTAAACAAACAAGAATACAGCACAGTGTCCATACCGGACTACGATGCTTTAGTGGCAAACTTCAAAGTTCAGTTTGAAGCCTTTAATGCTGCCAAACTTGATACGCCTCTGACCGATAAGGAGTGGGAGCGTATCTTTAACCTCATGCTCGGAAAGTCCGTGTTTCAGAGTGCGAAGATCCTCCGTGATAAGTTCGTTTTAGAGCGTGAGGATGGCAAAAAGGTTTACCTCTCGTTCTTTGACAATGACCACACCAAGAACATTTTCCAAGTCACAAATCAGACAACCGTTGTCGGTAAATATGTCAATCGTTATGATGTGACAATTCTTGTAAACGGTCTTCCTTTGATTCAGGTTGAGTTGAAGCGTCGCGGCATTGACATACGCGAAGCTGTCAATCAGGTCATGCGATACAAGAAGCACTCCTACAACGGGCTGTATCACTTCATCCAACTCTTTGTTGTCTCGAATGGCGTTGATACCAAATACTTTGCAAACTCCGACAGAGATATGCTGTATAGCCTCGCTTTCTTCTGGACGGACTTCAACAATGTGCGTATCACCAATTTGAAGGACTTCTCCATTTCCTTCCTCGCTCGTGACCACATCATAAAAATGCTCACGAGATACACTATCCTGAACGACACAGATAAGCTGTTGATGGTCATGCGTCCCTATCAGGTATATGCTGTTGAGGCACTTGTTCGTCAGGCAACTTTGACCAACCGAAATGCTTATGTCTGGCACACAACCGGAGCTGGCAAGACGCTGACTTCCTTTAAGACAGCGCAGATCCTTGCTGCCAATCCGAACATCAAGAAGGTTATCTTCCTTGTTGACCGCAAGGACTTGGACTCACAGACCACCGAAGAGTTCAATAAGTTTGAAATCGGCTCGGTTGACGCAACAGATCGTACCGATGTTCTTGTAAAGCAGATGCAGGACAAGAACCGACAACTCATCGTTACCACGATGCAGAAGATGGCAAATGCAGTTAAGCGTCCTCAGTATGCGAAGATCATGAGCGCATATAAGGATGAGAAGGTTGTCTTCATCATTGACGAGTGTCACCGCAGTCAGTTTGGTGATATGCACAAGGACATTGTGCGTCACTTCCAGAAGGCTCAGTTTTTTGGCTTCACGGGTACGCCTCGCTTTGAGGTGAATGGAAAGACCGAAGGCAAGATTACTCAGACTACCGAAATGCTCTTCGGTGAGTGCGTACATAACTATCTCATCAAGGATGCTATCTTCGACAACAATGTTCTTGGTTTCCATGTCGAGTACATCAAGACAATGGAAGGTGATTTCGACTGGGATGATCCTACAATGGCTGATGCTATTGATGTTGGTGAACTGTATCTTTCCGAAGAGAGAATGTCCCTGATTGCTAACCATATCATCCAAAACCATAAAGCAAAAACAAGAAACGGTCAGTACACCGCTATCTTTGCCGTATCTTCGATTGAAGCTCTCGTAAAATACTACGATATTTTCAAGAAAATCAAGCATGACCTGAACATTACCGGTATTTTTTCCTATGGTCAAAACGAGGATGCTGAGGGCAAGGACGAGCATAGCCGTGACGCTCTTGAGCGTATCATCGCAGACTACAACGAGAAGTACAGCACTAATTTCTCTACCGACACCTTCTCTGCATACCACAAGGATATATCTGACCGAGTTAAGGGCAAGAAGACAAAATCGTTGGACATCCTTCTTGTCGTGAATATGTTCCTGACCGGCTTTGACAGCAAGCAGCTCTCCGTCCTTTATGTAGATAAGGACTTAAAGTACCATGATCTGCTGCAAGCCTACTCTCGCACCAACCGTGTTGAGAAGGAAACTAAACCTTTCGGTATTATCATTTGCTACCGTAACCTCAAGAAACGCACCGACGATGCACTGACGCTCTTTTCCAAGAGCCATGATACATCCGGCATTGTAGTTCCGGGTTATCAGTATTTCGTTGAGAAGTTCAACGAAATGGTCATGAAACTCAAGGAGATCGCACTGTTCCCTGAGTCTGTTGACACCATGCAGAGCGAGGATGATCAGAAGCTCTTTGTAGTCACATTCAGAGAGCTGACAAAGTACCTCCAATCGCTGCAAACTTTCATTGAGTTTAGCTTCGAGCAGGATGCACTCATCATGTCCGAGCAGGAATACCAGGACTACAAGAGCAAATATCTGATGCTCTATGCTCGTCAGAAGACAGAGCGTGAAGTTGTCTCCGTTCTGAACGATGTTGACTTCTGCATTGAGCTGATGGAAAGCGATAGGATCAATGTTGCCTATATCATGAACTTGATACGCAATATTCACTTCGATGATGCGAAGCAGAAGGACTACGACATCAAGCACATTAAGGAAGAGCTGGGCAGAACGGACAATCCTCAGTTGTTGCGAAAGGTTGAAATCCTGCAAGCCTTCTTGGATCGCGTTGTTGTTGGTCTGGAAAGCGCGGATGAAATCGACGCAGCTTACAACGACTTCGAGAATGAAGCAAAACGCGAAGAGATCATTGCCTTCGCTCAGGCGGAAGACATTGATTCCGGTATGCTGACAGACTTTATCTCTGAGTATGAGTTCTCCGGCACAATGGATGCCGGCAACATCCGAGATCGTATTGAAAAGCCTATGCCGCTGCTGAAAAAGCGTTCGCTGGTCAATCGTATCGTTGACTTCATCAGGCAGCACACAGAGAAATTCCAATAAGGAGATTGAGAAATGGATAATTTAATTCAGGCTCATCAGAAAGAGCTTTGCAACAAACTATGGACAATGGCTAATGCCCTCAGAGGCAATATGGAGGCTTATGAGTTCAAGAACTACATCTTGGGCATGATCTTCTATTACTACCTCTCTGACAGAACTGAGAAGTACATGGTCAACCTTCTGAAAGATGATGGTATCGGCTACGAAGAAGCATGGGCAGACGAGGAATACAAGTCTGCGGTTATTGAAGAAGCTCTCCGCGACCTCGGCTACATCATTGAGCCTCAGTTCTTGTTCCGCAAGATGGTCAAGATGGTTGAAAACCGTTCCTTTGACATTGAGTTCTTGCAGAAAGCAATCAACGCTTTGATGGAGTCCACCATCGGCAATGATTCTCAGGATGACTTTGACGGTCTGTTCTCCGATATGCAGCTTGATTCAACCAAGCTCGGCCATACGGTGAAAGACAGAAGCTCTGTAATGGCAAAGATCATTGCTTCTTTGGATGAAATCAACTTTAGCGTTGAAGATACTAAGATTGATGTTCTCGGAAACGCATACGAGTATCTGATCGGTCAGTTTGCCGCAACAGCCGGTAAGAAAGCCGGTGAGTTCTATACTCCTTCAGGTCCTGCCGAACTGCTTTGTCGTCTTGCTTGCCTTGGTCTGACCGATGTTAAGGATGCTGCAGATCCGACTTGCGGTTCTGGTTCTCTGTTGCTACGCCTCAAGAATTATGCAAATGTGCGAAACTACTATGGTCAGGAATTGACCTCTACCACTTATAACCTCGCTCGAATGAACATGATCCTGCGTGGCATTCCGTATCGTAACTTCAATATCTACAACGGGGACACCTTGGAGCATGATTACTTCGGGGACATGAAGTTCCGTGTTCAGGTTGCAAATCCTCCATACTCTGCAAATTGGTCTGCCGATATGCGTTTCATGGAAGATGAGCGTTTCAATGAGTACGGCAAACTTGCACCTAAGAGCAAGGCTGACTTTGCTTTTGTGCAACACATGGTACACCACATGGATGAGGACGGACGCGCTGTTGTCCTGCTGCCTCATGGTGTTCTCTTCCGTGGAGCTGCCGAAGAAACAATCCGTAAGTACCTCATCCAGAAGTTGAATGTTCTGGATGCTGTTATCGGTCTTCCTGCCAACCTCTTCTTTGGTACCGGTATTCCGGTATGTGTTCTCGTCCTCAAGAGAGAGCGCAACGGAAACTCTGACAATATCCTCTTCATTGACGCTTCTAATGACTATGAGGCTGGCAAAAACCAGAACATCCTCAGAGAAAGCGATATTGACCGTATCGTCGAAGCATACGAGCGTCGTGAGGATGTGGACAAGTACGCCCATGTTGCCACAATGCAGGAGATCGAAGAAAACGGCTTCAACCTCAATATCCCTCGTTATGTGGACACTTTCGAGCCGGAAGAGGAAATTGATCTGAATGAAGTAGCTGCTGAGATCCGTAAGCTGCAAGTAGAAATTAAGGGCATTGATGCTGAACTGAAACCTTTCTTTGATGAGCTGGGACTTGATTTCCCGTTTGATGTGGAGGGCGAATAATTATGGCAAATGTATCCTCAAGTAACGGTCTCGAAAAGCGTCCGAAACTCCGGTTTCCGGGCTTTGATGAGCCGTGGAGTGTCTACAAAGCAGAAGAACTATTCAAGAACATAGCGGACAAAAACCATCCTACCGAAACCGTCTTAACCATCATTCAAGGAAAAGGAACTCTTCCGCGTGAACAAGCTGGACGAAACATTCATTATGATGATGCGTCTCTCTCAAACTACAAAAAGGTAGAAAAAGGAGACTTCATTATCCATCTTCGTTCCTTTGAAGGAGGACTTGAAATGGCAAATGAAGATGGCATAGTGAGTCCGGCATACACTATCCTGCGCTGCAAGAAGCCACATTCAAGCCTTTTCTACGAGGCGTACTTCCACACGGATGAGTTCATCAATCATATTCTTTCAAAGTCCGTTGAAGGTATAAGAGACGGAAGACAAATCAGCTATGAAGCGTTCAAGTGGCTTGGTTTGCCGTATTGCGATGTCGCAGAGCAGGAAAAGATTGCCCGGCTCTTTAGTACCATCAATCATCGGATTGAAAAACAGCAGCAAATGGTCGATGCCCTCAAGAAGTATAAAAGAGGATTACTTTGTGCCTATTTCATGACCGGTGAATGGAATAC
>ENA-OYXX01000677-OYXX01000677.1-human-gut-metagenome-genome-assembly--contig:-NODE-677-length-14831-cov-4.126692_pt1 | contig 14831 bp, 9 predicted proteins | sample MGYA00243976_ERZ653434 | MGnify/ENA primary metagenome ERZ653434 (study PRJEB26926, sample SAMN06165112) | human gut metagenome | biome: ENVO:00009003; feature: ENVO:2100002; material: ENVO:00002003...
CAACAACTTCGTCTCAATCATGAAACTGCTGCCCAACGTTATTATCGTGGGCGCCACCACCGGAGGCGGCTCAGGTATGCCGTTCTCTTCTGAACTGCCCAATGGCTGGGGAATACGCTTCTCGGCGTGCTCGATACTCGACGCCGAAGGCCACACTACAGAGTTCGGCATCGAACCGACAGAAGGATGCGCCGTCGACATGTCTACCGAAGACGCACTGCGCGGTCACGACACCATCATTGACCGTGCCGTCAGCCTGCTTCTCAGCCGCAAATGAGATAGCCAAAACAGTACAACAAATAAACCGGGACCCGAGCCTCATTGTCCGTCAAGTCGGATATGAGAATCTCGGGTCCCGGTTTTATGATTAAGTATCGCGCTACAGCTTAGCCGAGAGCGGCACGGAGAGCGTCGAAGGCTGCCTCGATACCGTCGGCATTAGAGCCACCGGCCTGAGCGAAGCCGGGCTGACCGCCGCCACCTCCGCGAATCAGTTTGGCGGCCTCGCGCACCATCTGAGAGGCATTGTGACCGTTTTTGACAACGTCATCGGTCAGCATCACCGTCAGCAGCGGTTTGTTCTTGGGGTCAACGGTAGCGGCAATGAAGGCCGTGTTTTCGGGCGACATCGCGCGGACGCCGAATGCCACGTTCCTGACAACCTCGGGAAGACGGAATCCTTTGAGCTGCACAACCTTGATGCCTCCGATGGTGACAGCGTCGCGAAGAAGCTGCTCGGTCAGGGCGCGAACACGCTCCTTGAAATATTCCTCGACCTCTTTGTGAAGCGAGGCATTCTCCTCGATTGAGCGGCGTATGGCCGAAGCAACATCCGGAGCATTGTTGAACATTGCTCCGATTGACTTCAGAAGGTCGCTCATCTCGTCGACGGCCTGCTCAACGCGCTCACCGGTTATAGCCTCGATACGGCGGATGCCGGCGGCAATAGAGCTTTCGGCTATGATTCGAATCATGCCGATGTTGCCGGTGTTGTCGACGTGTGTGCCGCCGCAAAGCTCGACTGAGTCGCCATAACGGATGACGCGCACCTCTTCGCCATATTTCTCACCGAAGAGTGCCATTGCGCCCATTCCACGTGCTTCAGCAATGGGTACGTTGCGATGTTCGTCGCGGGCAATCGCTTCGCGCACATGGCGGTTGGCCAGATGCTCTACCTCGCGAATCTGCTCGGGTGTCATCTTCTGGAAGTGACTGAAGTCGAAGCGGAGCACGTCGGGCGAGACATAAGAGCCTTTTTGCTCGACATGAGTGCCCAGCACTTCGCGGAGAGCCTGATGAAGCAGGTGGGTGGCCGTGTGGTTGGCGGCAATGGCGCGGCGGCGCGGAGCGTCGACCGTTGCGGTAAATGTGGCCGTCACGTCGGCGGGAAGTTTCTTTGTCAGATGAACGGGCAGACCGTTTTCGCGCTTTGTGTCGAAGATTTCGATGACCTCCCCGTCAGGGCCTGTCAGTGTGCCGGTGTCACCCACCTGACCACCCATCTCGGCGTAGAAAGGAGATTCGGCGAGCACAATCTGATAGAACTGGTTTTTCTTCTGCTTCACCTCACGGTAGCGGAGGATACGGGTATCGGCCGTGAGAGTGTCATAACCCACAAAGACCGGCTCACCCTCGTTGACGGTGACCCAGTCGGTGGCCTCGACGGCTGCAGCGTTGCGGGCGCGGGCCTTCTGTGCGGCCATCTCGCTGTCAAAACCGGCGCGGTCATAGGTCATATTGTTCTCTTTTAGAATCAGCTCGGTCAGGTCGAGAGGAAATCCGTAAGTGTCATACATGACAAACGCGTCGTGACCCGAGATGGCGTCGCGGCCCTCCTTGCGGGCGGCGGCGATAGCGTCATCGAGCATCTTTATGCCGTTGGCGAGAGTGCGCAGGAACGAATCTTCCTCCTCTTTGATTACGCGCATAATCAGGTCGCGCTGTGCGGGCAGCTCGGGATAGGCGGCGCCCATCGAGTCGATGAGCGTGTCGACGAGCTTATACATAAATGCTTCCTTCTGACCGAGGAAAGTATAGGCATAGCGGACTGCGCGACGCAGAATGCGGCGGATGACGTATCCGGCCTTGGCGTTTGAGGGAAGCTGAGAGTCAGCTATGGAGAAAGAGATTGTGCGGACATGGTCGGCGACGACTCTCATGGCCACGTCGACCTTGTGGTCGCGGCCATATTCCTTGCCCGACAGAAGTCCTATCTTGTTAATCAGCGGAGTGAAAACGTCGGTATCGTAGTTCGAGCGCTTGCCCTGGAGGGCCATGCAGAGACGCTCAAATCCCATGCCGGTGTCGATGACGCGCGCGGGCAGCGGCTCGAGCGAACCGTCGACCTTGCGGTTATACTGCATGAACACGAGGTTCCAGATTTCGATAACCAGCGGGTTGTCTTTGTTGACCAGTGTGGCGCCGTCAACCTTCTTGCGCTCCTCGTCGGGACGCAGGTCAATATGTATCTCGGAGCAGGGACCGCAGGGACCGGTGTCTCCCATCTCCCAGAAATTGTCGTGCTTGTTGCCGTTGATGATATGGCTTGCGGGGAGATGTTTCTCCCAGATGGCGGCAGCCTCGTCGTCACGTTCGAGACCTTCGGCCTTCGAACCCTCGAAAACTGTGGCATAGAGACGGTCGGGGTCGAGGTGAAGCACATCTACGAGATATTCCCAGGCCCAGTCAATGGCTTCCTGCTTGAAATAGTCGCCGAAAGACCAGTTGCCGAGCATCTCGAACATGGTGTGATGATATGTGTCCATGCCGACCTCCTCGAGGTCGTTATGTTTGCCGCTGACCCTAAGGCACTTCTGTGAGTCGGCCACACGGCGCGCTTTGGGCGATTTGTTGCCGAGTATGATATCCTTGAACTGGTTCATACCGGCATTGGTAAACATCAGCGTGGGGTCGTCCTTGATGACCATCGGGGCCGAAGGGACGATTTTGTGACCCTTGCTTTCAAAGAAGGTTTTGAACGAGTCACGTATTTCTTTAGCTGTAAGCATTGTATATTGAATGTAATACTATGGTTTTCAAGGGCGCAAATTTACGGATTTTTGACTACTTTTGCAAACGATGAAAAACAACGACGAGGCCACCGACAAGCGCTACTATAAGATACGCGACGTCTCGGAGATGACAGGCGTCAACCAGCCGACTCTCCGCTTTTGGGAAAGTGAGTTCCCGGCTCTGAAACCGCGGCGCAACGACGGCGGCACACGCTTCTACACCCCCGCCGACATCGAGCTAATCAGACAGATACGCTATCTGCTCAAAGACAAGGGGCTTAAAATCAGTGCGGCGCGCGACGAACTTTCGCGCCGCGGCGACGAAATCAAACGGCGCACCGACGCCATTGAGCGCCTGAAGCAGATACGCGCCACGCTCATCAGCCTCGGCGAAGCCCTGACGGCACGACGCCGCGGAGCCGTCCGTTGATATGCGACCCGGCAGGTGACAGGCAGGTTGCACACGTGAGGATTTTGAGCTACCTTTGCACAAAATCAACCAACGAATCTGAAAACAACAATGAAAATAGCTATTGTCGGCGCCAGCGGCGCTGTCGGTCAGGAGTTTCTGCGCGTTCTTGACGAACGTAATTTCCCAATTGACGAGCTGCGTCTTTTCGGCTCAAAACGAAGCGCCGGCACATCTTATAATTTCCGCGGCCGCAACATCACCGTGCGTGAGCTGTCACACGAACACCCTGAAGACTTCAAAGACCTGGACATCGTCTTCACATCGGCCGGAGCCGGCACATCAAAGGAATATGCCGAAATGATTACGGCCGGCGGCGCACTGATGATTGACAACTCGAGCGCATTCCGCATGGACTCCGACGTGCCTCTGGTTGTGCCCGAAGTCAACGGCGACGACGCTTTCAACACCCCCCGCTCGATAATAGCCAATCCCAACTGCACGACCATACAGATGGTTGTGGCTCTCGAGCCGCTCAACCGCATCTCGCCCATCGAGCGAGTGCATGTGGCCACCTATCAGGCCGCAAGCGGCGCCGGCGCGTCGGCCATGGCCGAGCTCAAACAGCAGCATCACGACCTCGCCGAAGGCAAAACCGACGTAAAAGTCGAGAAATTCGCCCATCAGCTGGCTTATAATGTCATCCCTCATGTTGACGTTTTCCAGCCCAACGGCTATACCAAGGAGGAGATGAAGATGTTTAACGAGACCCGCAAAATCATGCACGCTCCCGACATCCGCGTGAGCGCCATGTGTGTGCGTGTGCCCGTGCTCAGGGCTCACTCCGAGGCCGTCTGGATTGAGACACGCGAGGCCATCACGCCCGAACAGGCCCGTGAGGCGTTCGCCAAAGCTCCGGGTGTGGTCCTCGTCGACGAGCCAGAGAAAAACGTCTATCCCATGCCCCTCGAAATCGCCGGTTCTGACCCCGTATTTGTCGGCCGTATACGTGCCGACCTTGCCAATGACCGCGGACTGACGTTCTGGGTGGTCAGCGACCAAATCAAGAAAGGGGCCGCCCTCAACGCCGTCCAGATTGCCGAATATCTTATCGCTCACGGCTGGCAGCCGAAAAGCCACTGAAACCTAACTCGGTCCCGACTCTCTCCCCTTCATCTGACAGCCTCAGAAACAGACAACAATAATGGCCGAGATTCCGCTCATCAGCTCCGCCCTGACAGCATCGTCACAACTGACGCTGCTGTCGGCGCAGCCGCTTGTCACGAATCCCGTGTCCATCTTCATGGTCGTCCTGGCCATCATACTGCTTGTGCCGCTGATACTCCAGCGGCTTAAGATTCCCTATGTCATCGGCCTGATTCTGGCCGGCGTGGCCGTGGGCCCTTACGGGTTCAATGTCGTGGCACGCGACATGAGCTTCGAGGTCTTCGGTCAGGTCGGCATCCTCTACCTGATGTTTCTGGCCGGTCTCGAGATTGACATGTTCAATCTGAAGAAGAACCTCGGCCGCGGACTGACCTTTGGAGTCTACACATTTATCATACCGCTGATTGTCGGCGCCGTCGTGGGCCTGACAGCGCTGTCGCTGAGCGTCAGCGCCGCTATGCTTGTGGCGGCGATGTTCGCCGCCCACACCCTTCTGGCCTACCCCATCGTCTCACGCTTCGGACTGACCCGCAACCCGGCGGTGGTCATTGCGGTGGCCGGAACAATCGTCACCGTTCTCGGCTCGCTGATTGTGCTGGCTATTGTCGGCGATGTGGTCCGCGACGGGGCGTTCTCGCTTCTGTCACTACTGAGACTGCTCGGCATCGTGGCCCTTTTCTGTGCTATCATCATCTATGCCTACCCACGGCTGACGCGCGCTTTTTTCAAAAGTTATTCAGACAACATCGCCCAGTTCATCTACGTGCTGACAATGGTCTTCCTTGCCGCCTCGGCCGCGCGTCTGGCGGGCATCGAGGGCGTCTTCGGAGCCTTCATGGCCGGTCTGGTGCTCAACCGCTTCATACCCTCGCGGTCGCCGCTGATGTCGCGCATTGAGTTTGTAGGCAACGCACTATTCATTCCCTACTTCCTGATAGGTGTCGGTATGATGATTAATCTCGGAGTGCTGACCCGCGGATGGTCGACCGTCTATGTTGCCGCCGTCATGTCTGTCGCAGCCATGTGCGCCAAATGGCTCGCCGCACTGGCCACACAGAAAACCCTCGGGCTCCAGACCCTCGAGCGCTCCATACTCTATCAGCTGTCAAACGCCCACACGGCCGTGGCACTGGCCGTGGTCACCATCGGATATAAGATGTCGCTGCTGGGTGAGGACGTGCTCAACGCCACCATCATCATGATACTCGTGACATGTACGGTCTCGTCGATAGGCACCGAGCGCGCCGCACGTCGACTGAAGCTGCGCGGATTTGAAGACTCCGATGACACTCCGGCGGACTCACACGGTGAGAAACCGCGCACACTCATAACCGTGGCCAACCCGCTGACCGCCGGGTCACTGGTCGACATGGCCCTGCTTATGCGCGGACGCAGACGCGCCACTCCCGACAGCCCGCTGTTTGCGCTTTATGTGCGTGCCAGCGACCACTCAGGGTCGTCGCGCGAGGTTGGACGCAACGCCCTCGAAGCCGCCGAGCAGGCCGCGGCCGCCGTCGACACTCCGCTGACACCCATCGAACGCTATGACCTCAACATGGTGACCGGCGTAATCAACACCGTGGTCGAGCGCGACGTCAACGAAATCATCATCGGCCTCCACCGCCGCGCCAACATTATAGACACATTCTTCGGCTCAAAAATCGAACAGCTGTTGCGCTCCACCAACCGCATGCTCGTCATCACGCGCTGTTTCATACCGCTCAACACAGTGACACGCATCGTAGTCACCGTGCCTGCCAAAGCGCAGTATGAGCGAGGATTCGCGCGTTGGGTCGATGCCCTGGCTTCACTATCGGCCGAGTTGGGATGCCGTATAATCTTCCATTGCACGGCCGAGAGCAAGAACTGTATCCGCGCCCTGATTGCGCGTCGCCGCAACCCGATACGCGCCGAATATGCAGTCATGGACGACTGGGACGATTTCGTGTTACTGGCCAACAAGGTGCTCGACGACGACCTGCTGGTTGTGGTCAGCGCGCGCCGTGCCTCTGTTTCGTTCGCCACCGAAATGGACGACATGCCCGATTTTCTCCAGCGCTATTTCATGCGCAACAATCTCGTGGTTATATACCCCGACCAATTCGGCGCCGAGACATCACCCGAAACCATGGCCGCAGCCATGTCGGCAGACTTCGTCGCACCCCCGTCGCCACTATGGCTGAAACTGCGCAGTGCGGGCCGACGGGTCGAAATCATACTCAGGCGCATGCGTCGTCGCCGCGAGCGCCGCTAAAAAAGCGTGGCGGCTGACTTTGCAGATTCAATTTAATTAGGTATTTTTGCGCTAAATCAGGGGCGACTCCGCGACACGCCCCGCGCCACATAAGCCAACTCATTAAACACCATAACTGTTAGTTCATGAAACTCAAAGTTTTAGGCACGCTCTTCGTCGGAGCATCCGCCACACTCCTTCTGGGCTCATGCAGCTCGAAGATGAAGCCTTTCGAGGCAAAATACTTCTCTACAAACCCCAACCCTCTGGAAGTTGTGGCCGGAAAAGTTCCCGGAGTTGTCACCGGCAACATCCCCGCCAAGTTTTTCAACAAGAACGCCAAGGTGACCGTCACCCCGTTCCTGACTTATGAAGGCACAGGCGTCCCCTCGGCCTCTGTATCGTTCCAGGGCGAGAAAGTTCGCGGCAACAACGCTGTTGTCAGCTATGACCGCGGCGGCATGATGACTATCCCCGTCAACTTCATCTACATGCCCTCGATGCGCCAGAGCGAACTCTATCTCGAGTTTGCAGTTGACCAGGGCGGCAAACAGTATGTGCTTCCCCGCGTGAAAGTGGCCGACGGCGTCCTCGCCACCGCTACTCTCGCCGACGCAAAGACCGTCACCCCGGCTCTCACCCCCGACAAATTCCAGCGCGTCATCAACGAGAAATACTCGGCTGACATCCGCTTCCTCATCAACCAGGCCAACCTGCGTCAGAGCGAGCTCGACAGCAAGTCTGTCAAAGACCTCAACAAGACCATCGCCGACGCCGCAGCCGACCCCTTCCGCGAAATCCAGGAGCTGAACATCCAGTCATACGCCTCACCTGAGGGTACGGTAGAGTTCAACACCCGTCTGGCCGAGAACCGCGAGAAAAACACTCAGAGCTATCTCGAGAAACAGCTCAAGAAAGACAAAGTCACCGAGTTCGGCGAACTGACCGCTCAATTTACCCCCGAAGACTGGGAAGGCTTCCAGAAGCTCGTCAGCCAGAGCAATATCCAGGACAAAGAGCTTATTCTCAGCGTCCTGTCGATGTATAAAGACCCCGAACAGCGCGAGCAGGAAATCCGCAACCTCTCGAGCGTCTTCGAACAGCTGGCCGACCAGATTCTGCCGCAGCTGCGCTACTCGCGCATCACAGCCTCGATTGACGTTATCGGCAAGAGCGACAACGAAATCTACCGTGCCATCGACAAAGACCCGTCATCGCTGACCGTCGACGAGCTCCTCTATGGCGCCACACTGACCGATGACCCCGCCCGCAAGGCCGCCATCTACAAGAAAGCCACCGAGCTCTTCCCCAACGACTACCGCGGCTTCAACAACCTCGGCCTCATCCAGTATCAGCAGCGCGACTACCGCGCAGCCCGCGACAACTTCAACCACGCCGCACAGCTGGCTCCCAACGCTCCCGAGGTATCGATGAACCAAGGCCTCATCGCCCTCGTTGACCGCGACTTCAACAACGCCAACTCAGCCTTCGGTAAAGCCGCCGGCCTCTCTAACCTCGGCGACGCTCTGGGTGTCTACTACCTCGAGCAGGGCGACATCAACGCCGCCGTCCGCGCCTTCGGTGACTCGAAGACCAACAACGCCGGTCTGGCTCAGATTCTCGCCAAGGACTACTCGAAGGCCAAACGCACTCTCGACTCTGTGGCAAATCCTGACGCCACCACCTATTATCTGAAAGCCATCGTTGCCGCCCGCACCAACGACGCCGCCCACGTTGTCAGCAACCTGTCAAAAGCCAAACAGCTCGACCCGACCGTAGGCAACCAGGCCGCCAACGACCTCGAATTTGCCCGCTACAACCACTAATCAGCGGCAGACCATAAACCTTAACAGGAGGCAAGCATCTCTGATGCTTGCCTCCTGTTTCTTTTGTGTTTTTGCGGAAGAGTAATAGTTTGAAAAACATCTGGAGCAACAAGTCGCGGATGCGACTGATTTTTATTGTATGGCTGTCCTCGCAGGCCTCCGCTATGCTCCGGTGTACGCGGAGCGTAGCCATGACTACGCTCCGCGATAGTTTTACTTCACCATTCTATTGGCTGAGCGCCGAAAGTTTGGCCTGAATACTTTATTGACGGAAAATTTCGCAATCGAATTCCTGGTCCTTGTAATTGACATAGGTGCCTCCAAATCCCTCACCATCACTCGTGTCTGTAAATTCCGACAGCTCAAAGTAGCCTACAACCTGACCATCGCCGGTCATATCAGTCAGGTTCATAATATAACTGTCGGCTCCATCAACAAGTTCACCTGAAAGATTCAGCCATTCATTACCACTTGTAGAATACTGATATTTGCCGCTGACATGTCCGTTATCATCGACTTTCAGATACATGATGATTGAATATTTACCACCTATTTTACCGGTATAGGTTCCGCTGTATGACGCCATACCGTACGAATCACCTTCGGAGGAATATTCCTCCTTTGAGACTCCGCCATATTCGTCAGTCTCATCTGCGTTATCTGTAACCACTTCTTCAGTCATTTCTATTTCCGTATTTTCGTCGGAACTACTTGATGTGAAGAGCGGCTCAACATTTACAATGATGACAAGTATGACATAGATGACCAGAATTGCGATAAAGAACCATTCCGTGAATTTCTTAAAGAAACTCTTTTTCTTAGGATTTGCGTCTTCTTCATCTTCATGCATCTTGTCGAGATAGCGTTTTTTCACATCGGCTCCGATTTTTGCCATCACCACTTCGCGGGAACTTTTGATCACCTCGCCTACAGCCTTAACCGAATCCACAATACCACCATCTGTAATATCCTCAACGCTACCTATGACCGAATCGGCAATCTGCGTGGCTTTGCTCAGACCCGTCTCTTTTACATTGGCTGCAAGAGAGAGTAACATCAGCATATCATCATATTCCTCATCGTTGAAGAGCATGGAATGATAATTGAACTGCACTTTGTTTCCATCGTTGTCGGCAAGTCGGTACTGATACACATACCATTCATTGTTTATCTTGTTCTTATCTTTCTTATAAGTGAAAGTAAGTTGAGACAACGGGGCTTCGAGAGATTCGCCCTTACTGTTCTCTACGTACACCGTGCCATTATTATAGCGGAATACTTTAAGATCGCGCTGTCCGAACATGTTTGCTTTGCCCGTAAACTTACTGAACCCGTTAATCTTCATCGGGGTATATTCACGGGGCGTTTCAGTGTCGAACTCGCCATTGGAATTCAGATATACTTTCGATTCTCGCTTCTGATTACCTGACGTAAAGAATAGCGCCACAGCGCATAGTGCTACTAAAATAAAGACAGGGAAGTATTTTACCGTGCCAAAAAGATAGTCGAATTCAGCATCAGGTGCGAAAACACCCACTGTGACAGCCAGAATCACAGCAAGGACAAAGACTATTACACTCAGTTTTTTCATGATAGTTATTATAATTGTTATTCAATTGATAATTATTGCATGACAAAGTTAAAATCTTTAACCGACAATACACCTGACCGCAGCGGTTCAAATTGGTTCATGAGCATAATATTTTTTTGATTGGTTGACAATTCATTGCTATTTTTGTTGAGCCCGAACAGCGCGCCAATGGAAGAATCAGGTTTCTTTACCTCGCCCGCCGAAGCTGACTTTAGTGTCGGTATCACAGGCGCAACACTGCTCTACGAGTCGCAGAGCGGCTACTGCCGCGTGTGGGTTGCCAGGCATTTTGGCCGCAAGGTGGCGATAAAAGGGCTTAAGGAGGCCATGAAGACCGAGCCTGTGGCTGTAACGGCTCTTGAGAAGGAGTTTTCACTCGGATTCCCCGTAGACACGCCAAGGGTGTGCCGGTTTCTCGGTATGATAAAGCTCGCCGACGGCACACGGGCTATCGAGATGGAATATTGCGAAGGGCGTACACTGGCCGAAATTATCGACTCGTCTACCCCTCTGTCAGCTCATCAGGCCGGTGTTATCGTAACCGGAGTGCTCGAAGGCATTGAGGCACTTCATCGCTCGGGTGTCATTCACCGCGACATCAAGCCGACAAACATTATAGTCGACTTTGCATCATACAGCGTGAAAATTATCGATTTGGGATGCGCATACTCTACCGATTATCCGGCTCTCTCCGGACCGGCCGGCACCCGCCGCTATACGCCGCCTGACAAACTCAAACCGGGACGACGCGCCGTTCCGGCCGACGACTTATATGCCGCCGGCGTCACCTTCCAGGAAATGGCCGGGCTTATGACCGACAAGGCTTCGCGGCGACGGGTAGAAACGCTTGCCGCAGACCTTATCGACGGGCGCTACCAAACCGGAGCCGATGCCCTCGCGTCTTTTCTCGCAAATCCGCCAAGCCGATGGCGGCGACACCGCACAGTCGCTATCTTCCCAGCTATAGCGGCAGCAATTCTCATCGGAGCGCTCATTTATGTTCTGACCCGCACCCCGCAGCCTGAGCTGTCCGGCGCCACAGAACCTACAGCCGAACCCGATTCAACAGTCGCCGCAGTTCCCCATATCTCCGACTTGGCGCAGCCCATCGGAGAGCCGGCTCAGCCAAAGGCAGAACCGGGAACGGTGACCCCGCCGCCGGAGCGCAAAGCTACGACTCCGGCTGCGGTCACAGACGACTCGTTTATCATACGTTGGACCGATTCGGTCTTCACCCGCCACATCATGCCTGGAATAGGCATATTAGGCGATTTACAGCTTACATATGAACGTCATCGTATACCGGAGTTTGCTCAGAATCTCTATCGACAATATAATCAGAAGTTACTCGCCGCATATCGGCGCAATTTAGGCCACGACCCCGATATGGAGCTGATGGAGCGTCTTTTTACAGAAAGGGCCGTCTTTCACTTGAGGGCTTATAAAAAGAAGCCGGCGGAGAACTGCGATTCGGTGCGTTCCAAATTGGATTAATATGGTGCAAATTGTGTCAAACAACGGCAAATTGGTTGTTATTGGTTATTTTTGTAGCAAAACAATCTCCACAACATCTCCTCAGACCTGAAAACTGCTGTATGCCAAATTATAATAGTTTCCACATAGAGTGCTTGAAGCGTGACATAGAATGTAAATTCGGCCGCACGTTTAAGTCGCCCACTGATTTTAATATCCTTGAAAACCTGATAGCTACGAATTCAGAGTCGCGACTCAACGCCTCAACACTCAAACGCCTCTGGGGATATGTCAAAACCAGCAGCGAGCCTCGGCTGAGCACGTTGACTATCCTCGCTCGTCTGTTAGGATATATCGACTGGGACGAATATTCCGAGTCTCTGATGCGGGCACGCCGTGTTGAAAGTGGGTTTATAACAGCCGAACAGATAAGCACCTCGCAGCTTATGCCCGACGATATTGTGAAACTGTGCTGGAAGCCCGACAGGAGCGCCACGCTCATGTGTCTCGGCGATTCGCGCTTCAAGGTTATCGAGCAACACGGCTCGAAGCTGAGGGTCGGCGATTGCTTCAGGACACTCTTTCTGCGCGAAGGCGCACCGATGTATTGCACCGAACTTGTGCGTGAGGGCGAAGAGCAACCTCTGGCCTATGTGGCGGGTGACACAAACGGCATTTTCAATCTGCGTTATCTAAAGAAACTCTAAGGCTATAAAAACATCACCTCTTTTTTTACTGAAATTACGCCGGGCGGTGCCTCCCTTAGACACCGCCCGGTTTTATATTGAAGAAAGATCAGTCAGATTCAGAATTCGCCTGGTGCCGATGGAATCTCCTCATGCTGCGGAGCGGCGTTAACAGCCGACGATTTGCGGCCCATCAGCCAGCCGCGGACAGCTGCGACGAAGAAAGGCAGCGAGCCGAAGACGATGAAGATCATATCGCCTATCATGCGGAGCCAGCCGAGAACGGTCATTGTCTCGTTGTGGGTGAATTCGCCAGAGCGGGCGTGCCAGTATCCGTTTTTAATCGAATCGAAAATCTGGACGAAACCGCCGGGAAGCATACTCAGAACAACCATCAGCGCCAGACCGATGTTGAGGCCCCAGAACGAGCACTTGAGCCAGGGCACAAGACGCTCCATCTGAGCGTCAGTCAGATTCTTGCGCATGCAGAAGACTGACAGTCCGAGCGCCAGGAAGCCGAATACTCCGAACATGGCCGTGTGGCCGTGGTTGGGTGTCAGCATCGTGCCGATTTCATAGTAGCTGACAATAGGAGTGTTGATGAGGAATCCGAAGACACCGGCGCCGACAAAGTTCCAGACGCCCACAGCCATGAAGAAATTGAGAGTCCAGCGGTGACGGCGAGCAACTTCGGGCAATCCGCCCGTGCGCGAGGTGCGCATGAAGCCGGCAGCCTCAACTGTCAGGAGAACCAGCGGAACGACCTCGAGAGCCGAGAAACACGACGAGACAGCCATGTTAAACTCGTTCTGACCCTCAAAATACCAGTGATGACCGGTACCGATGATGCCGCCCATGAGGGTGAGGATGAAGTCGAGGAAAATCAGACGCATGCCGAGATTGCGGCTGACCAGTCCAAGCTCGATAAAGACGAGGGCAACCATGACGGTGGCGAAGACCTCAAAGAATCCTTCGACCCAGAGATGGATGACCCAGAAGCGCCATGTATCCACAACAGTAAAGTTGGTCTCGGGTCCGAAGAATATGGCGGGAAGATAGAACACCGGAATGGCGAATGCTGCAATCAGGAAGACAATGCCCAGTGGCTTTGTCGATAGCCGTTTGATGGCAGGAATTGTGTTGCGGAGTATCATGTAGGCCCAGAGCAGGAATCCGGCAATGAGCGCATACTGCCATGCACGGCCAAGTTCAATATATTCCCAGCCCTGAGGTCCGAGCCAGAATGTCAGATCATCCCACCATCCGGCCGTACCGGCCCATTCGCTCAGCAGCGAACCGAAGATAACAATGGCGAAAGCGCAGAACAACAGATTTGTAAGCGTTTTCAATCCGTTCCATTCGCGTCCGCCGAGTATGCGCGAGATTGTCAGACCGCCGACTACGAAACCGGTGGCAATCCAGAAGATGGCGAGCTGCAGGTGCCACGAGCGCATCAGCGAACTTGGCCAGAGATTGCTCATGTCCCAGCCATAGAAACTCGAGGGGTCTGCATGATAGTGAGCTACGGCGCCTCCGATCAGAGTCTGGCCGAGGAACAGCAGACCGACGACCGCGCAGAACTTCAGGATGGCCCGCATCGAGCCGGGTGTCTTTCCGTCTGTCAAGTAAGGCGACTGCGGGTCAGGAGCCGGTGACCAGTCATCCTCTTTGTGGCGTCCGAGGAAGAAGAGGCAGCCGCCTATTCCGAACAACAGGAAAAGCAGACTCGCCGCACTCCATACAGATGTGGTTGTCGAGGGCGAATTGCCAATCAGAGCCTCGGCAGGGAAGTTATTGGTGTATGAATAGTCCTCTCCGGGTCGGTTGGCGGCACAAGCCCATGCGGTCCATGCAATGTAGGCCGAGAGCTTACGCAGCTCATCGGGATTGGAAATGAGGTTTTTTTTCAGACCACCGCTCGTCGACGGATCCGCAAAATAGGCGCGCCACCACTCGGGAGCCGCCGCAAATGTCTTGACCTCTATAGAATTAAACGTCAATGTCTTTGTGGCCTCGTCATAACGGTTGGCTTTGGCGACGGCGCTGCGTGCCGCAGGGTCGGCTATGGAGTCGGCATAGTTGAGCGCGAGGTCATGGAGATAGAGAGCTGAGAAATCGGGACCGAGATAGGCACCGTGGCCCCATATGGAGCCATTGTCCATCAGCCCGTAACGCAGAAACAATTCCTGACCGGCATTGATGTCGGAACCGGTAAAAATCACCGCGCCGCTGTCATCGACAACTCTTTCGGGTACAGGCGGTTTGTCACGATAGGCCTTGCACGTCACCGTGATCAGGGTGGCGAAGCCATAGATGAGGACACATGTCAGCACAATTACCCACCATCGCGAAAAAACGATGCGCGTGCCGGAAACATTTTGATTTGCGGACTTCATTGTTAGAAAGGTTTAACGTGTGAAATCAAGAGAAAAACA
>ENA-OYXX01000681-OYXX01000681.1-human-gut-metagenome-genome-assembly--contig:-NODE-681-length-14795-cov-7.986771_pt1 | contig 14795 bp, 10 predicted proteins | sample MGYA00243976_ERZ653434 | MGnify/ENA primary metagenome ERZ653434 (study PRJEB26926, sample SAMN06165112) | human gut metagenome | biome: ENVO:00009003; feature: ENVO:2100002; material: ENVO:00002003...
GCTTGCAATCATCATTATTATCTGTGGATTCTTTATCATCTACACAGTGTATTTCAGGTTCTTAAAGATACTGATTATTGTGCCGCTTGGTGCGATTGCATGCTCCACAATGGCAGGAAACAGAATGGTCAGTCATACAATGGCTACCTACTGCAAATATTTTCTTTCGTGTGTATTCGAGGCAGTAACAATGGCACTTCGGTTCGTAACTAATACCGCCTCTGGAATGGGACTTATTAAGTGTGGTTCGGTAGTAATTCCCTTTGATAATCAGATCAGCAAGGATACGGATTTGTACAGGCTGTATAATACCAACATTCATGAGAAGATTGCGGAACAGAAGAAAAAAGAAGCAATGCTGCAGTGATAACAGATGAATTTTTATAGAATCTATAGTATAATCAAGAGGTCGGATGAATGTCCGACCTTGATGATAATAAATTAGATATTCCCTATTTTTAAGAAGAAAGCATATAAGATTCGATATGAAAAATAAATAAGGAAGCAGTTCTAAAATGTATCATTTGTACCGGAGAACATGTGGCTGGATTTTAAGATATGCATATCGTACACTTTGACGAGAATATGTTGATTGGGGATGCAGCGGACATGGATGCATTTATGGAAATGTATGGTGTGGAAGCAATTTCCAAGGAATATTTGTAATTATTAGGGAAAAGAAAATTTGAATTTGAAAGTAAGGTGATTTTGTTTGGAAAATTATATTGCGAGTTTAGAAAAAGAATTTTCTTTGATAGAAAATGGTTTTAAAGAGGAAGAAAAAAGAGCCTTATCCGATTATAGATCTAATGATAAAGAATTTGTCAAGAAGTTGGCGTTTTTAGCTTATAACTCAAATACCTATCAAGTAAGAATGTACGGTGTATTTCTTTTTGGATACTTATCAGAACAAAATGATATTTTGACATTTATGAGAGATGAAGTTTCTAAAGATGATAATTGGAGAGTTCAGGAAGTATTAGCAAAGGCATTTGATGAATTTTGCAAAAATACAGGATATGAAAAAGCACTTCCGATCATTGATGAATGGTTAGAAAATGATAATCCAAATACGAGGAGAGCAGTTACGGAAGGATTAAGAATATGGACAAGTAGACCATATTTCAAAGATAATCCGAATGAAGCAATTAGGCGGATTGTAGCCTTAAAAGAAGATCCGAGTGAATATGTTAGGAAATCAGTAGGTAATGCTTTAAGAGATATTAGTAAAAAATTTCCGGAGCTGATTAAAGATGAACTCAATAATTGGAAGTTAGAAAGCAAAGAAATAAATCAAGTATACAAACTGGCGAGTAAACTTATTAACTGATAAATCCCAGTAAGCCGGTGTGTTTAACGGAGAGACGAATATGAATTTTTGAGAGAAATTTTAAAACCGTCTCATTGCATGAGTATATTTATTGAGATATGATTGGCTTGGAGGTGATACTTATGGCAAATGAAGATAAAAAAGATTTTAATGCTATGCTTATGGATAGCAAGGATATGCCTAGAGTCCAAATAATAACAGATGAAAAAAGCATTGAAAAATATGGTGGAGATAAAATGTACTTTGCCCCACCTATTGACTATGACAAAGTAATGCGACTTGTGCCTTGTGGTAAATTGCTTACTGTAGGTACAATAAGAGATTACTTTGCTAAACAAAGCGGTGCTGATTTTACAGAGCCAATCACAGCCGGAATTTTTGTTTCAATAGTTGCATGGGCGAGTTATCAGCGTGCAGAGGATAAAACCCCTTATTGGAGAACATTAAAAGCAAATGGAGAATTAAATGCAAAGTATCCCGGAGGAATTGAGGCACAAAAGGAAATGCTTGAAAATGAGGGACATACTGTAGTACAAAAAGGAAGAACTAATATTAAGTATTATGTTAAGGACTACGAAAAAGCATTATTTACATTGTAATAGATAATGTCAAACTTTCAGTTTTATGTTGCTTTTAATAATTGAATATTGAATGATTTTACATAGCCGTTAAGGAGTAATTTTTGCTCCCTAGCGGCTTATTTTATTTTTCAAAGTAGGAGGTGAGAAAATTGAAAATTAGAAAGGTTGATGACAAACCGATGGTCATTCACACCAAGGAGAAAGCCAAGATTCATGCCCACGAGCCAAAGGGAGCCAAGATAAAAGGCAGCAACATCTATACAGTAGAAAGAGATCCTAAGACTATCAGTGCAAAGGTATCTGATGATAAAAAGAAGTCCTATCGCAAGAGTACCATTCATCAGTCAGAGCCGAAGAATAGGGGACTATCAAGATTTAAGCGAAACTATAGAGAATCAAACACTTCCATCAAGACCAAGAACACCAATCTTCACATAGCAGGAAGAACAGGTACACTTGCAGCCGGGGCAGTAACAGAGCAGGTGGAAGGCGGGCAGGAGGTATCGCAGGCAGCATATCTTGCATATGAAGCAAGCCGACCTGTTACCGGAACTGCTTCTAAGGGTGCAGCACTTTTCAGGAAAAAGGCGGCAGCCGAGGCAAGGAAGCGTATCAAGAAGGTAGATGCAGGAAAGAAGCTGGCAAAAAAGACAGCAAAGAAAGCTGCCAAAGATACTGCAAAGACTGTAGCTAAAGAGACAGCAAAAGAAACAGCCAAGACTACTGCCAAGGTTGCAACAAAAACTGCTACAAAGGCAGCTGCTACAGCGGCAGGAACAGCAGTTGCACCAGGAGTTGGCACGGCAATCGGCATGGCAGCCGGATATGCTGCAGGTGTGTCCATAGAGGTCAAGGATGAAAAGATGACCAACCGGAGCAGGAAGATAAAATTCTTTCTGGATAAGATGAAAGCACAGGAGAATCAGACAGACAGCGTGGCAAAGCTGGTAAAGGATCTGATTGTGCGAAAAGCGATTACCTGGGTAAAGGCAGCTGCACCGATTATCGGATTGGTGCTTTTATTACTTGTTCTTGTAGTTGCCATGATTGCGGTTCCGGTTATAGCGGTGATAGCAATCCTTTACAATTCTCCATTTGCTTTATTTCTGCCACCACTTGAATCAGGAGATACCGTGCAGACAGTAACGAGTGCTTATGTGCAGGAGTTTAACCGGGATGTGAACACGAAAGTAAATGAGCATACCGGATATGACCTTGGAAAGCTTGTCTATGTGGATTATGAAGGTATGGAAGAAACCCCAAGCAATTACTATGACATCATGGCAGTCTATATGGTCAAGCATGGTGTCGGAGATACTGCAACAGTCATGAATGACACTTCAAAAGGCTGGCTGCAGACAGTAGTAAATGATATGTGTTCATACACCACAAGCACAGGAACAAAGGATGTGGAAGAAACAGATGCAGACGGTAATGTAACTACTGTCACGAAGTCGGTTCTGTATGTGAATGTCACACTGAAATCGTACAGAGATATGATTTCGGTCTATGGATTTAATTCTGATCAGGTGGAAATGCTTGAGCAGATCATGAGTCCGGAGTTTATGGGACAGCTTGGATATGCCGGAAGCGGAAGTGGCGGCGGAGGCGGAAGCCCGGGAGTAAGCTCCATGACTGAGGATGAAATCAATGCCATCCTAAACGGAATTACAGACAGCAGGCAGAAAACAGTCTGCTCCTATGCACTTCACAGAGTTGGCTTCCCTTATAGTCAGGATTTAAGAGACAGCGGTAACTATTATGACTGCAGCTCCTTAGCCTATTATTCATGGAAGGATGCAGGCGTGGATATTAGTTTCGGCAGTGCAACCACAGCGGCAGCGGAGGCACAGGGACTGGATGAAGCCGGAAAGACAGTCTCCTTTGATGAGTTACAGCCGGGAGACCTTATCTTCTACAGTTTTACAAGCAACGGAAGATATAAGAACATCAGCCATGTGGCAGTATATGTCGGAAATGGCAAGGTGGTAGAGGCACTTAATGAAAGTCTTGGTGTGGTCTACAGGGATGTGGCAAGCACAGGAAAGATTGTTGTGATTGGAAGACCATAACAGAAAATTTGCTGAGAGGGCATAGTCCCTCTCTGAGACTGGAGGTAAGAATGGATTTAAAAGATATGATACTGGTAACAGAAAACGACAGGGGAACAGAGATAAATATGCTGATGACTCTGGATGATTATAAGAGTTTTATAGCAATTGATGACATGTCAGAGCTTGCAGACCATCTGTTGCAGCTTGGAAGGACACTTGGTGAAGCAGATAACTTCACAGAGTATTACAGGGCAGCAAATGTAACTGTATCTGCGAGATTCTGTCTGGATGATATTCAGCTGGGACATTTTCTTCAGGGATTTTATAACGATTCCAAAGAATTTCGGTTTGATAAAGAAGCCAGTTCTTCTGAATGTGTTGCAAAGCTTAAGGAGATTGGAATGACCGATAAGGGCTGGGTGGATGATTTTAACCTGCATTATGAAAGTGTGGACAGATTATTTGAAAGGGGACAGACATTCCATAACTTCAATGACCATGATTACATGGTGCTTGAAGCATTATCACCAAGGAATCTTGTGGTGATGGATATGAAGTCAGGTTCCCTTACAATCGCCCTTGGTGCGACAGAGTATAAGCGTTATCCGAAGGATGAGAAGCCTACAAAGGACAATACCACAATCGGGATATCGTGGGAGCATGGCATTTATCTTGGTTCCACACTCTCAACCACGAATTTCAAGGCATACAAGAGGGAGTATGGCACACCGGAAAAGATAGAGGATATCTATGATTACAGGGCAAAGCTAAAGCAGAAGTTCTATTTTTATCAGGATATGTCAAAGGATGATGATGTACCAAAGAAGCTGCAGAATGACTTCCTTCACCAGATGTATGAGGATTTCGGAACGATTGAAGAAGACTGTTTTTACGACAGGCTGGAAGATGGAAAGTACGATGAGGGCTTTAAGGAAAGACAGGTAAAGGAAGAAAAGAGCCGGTGATGAGATTTTTACAGGAGGCGATATCATATGGAACAGGAATTTGATGTTGAGATAAAAGAAGTGCTCTCAAGAGTACAGAGAGTAAAGGCAGAGTCGCTTGACGATGCCATCAATAAGGCAATGGATATGTATTATGCAGAGCAGATAGTCCTTGGAGCAGAGGACATGAAGGGAGTTGATTTTACGCCTATCAGCGAAGGTCAGCTCCCTTCTTCATTAAAAGAAAACGGAGGAAGAGCAAGATGAAAAGTGATTCAACAACAGTAATTAAGAACATGGAGTTTTTAGTAAAGGAACTTCATAAGGAGTGGGACAGATCGGGTGCTTCTAAGGCATCCGTTATTATTTCCCTTGAGGAAGTAGATGGTATCAATGATAAGTTAAAAGAGATTATCTATCAGACACAGAAGTCAGTCGATGAGGATGAGCTGACCTTTAAACAGAGCATTGCAAAGTCCAAGGAGTGCTATGTGCTTCTTCGTGTGGTGCGTAAGATTGCAAAGAAAAAGGATAAATGCGAAAAACAGGCAATCGACAATGAATTTGCAATCGAGCTGGATAAGGATGAGTTAAAGCTATTTAAGGGATTGTTTGCAGAGATGTTTAAGTAGAGGAGGACAAAGGTATGGGCGTTGATATGAAGGTCAAAGCGATATACGATTCTGAGATTGGTAACATCACAAGATCAGAAAAGAACTGGAAGGATGTGTTAAAGGTCGCAGGTCAGTTATACCGCTATGAATTTGACAATATCGTTATGGTAACAGCTCAGAGACCTCCGGAAAAAAGCACACTCATGGCAGATTATGATACCTGGAAAAAGGTGGGAAGATATGTAAAGCGTGGTGCGAAAGGCTGCGCCATCTTCCCGTCAAGGGCACTGAATCCACGCATGAGGTATATCTTTGATATCAGTGATACCGGAGGGAAGAATGTCAAACTGACATGGGACCTTGAGGGAGAAAATCTTAAGGATTATCTGGATTTTCTTGTGTCAGAAGGTCAGATTGAGCAGTACGATAACAGCGACAGGGAGTCTCTAAAAAATATATTAAAACAGTTTACAGGAACAGATGTTTGGTTTATAATAAAAGAAGAGTTCGGAAACCGAATGACCGAGCTTATGCAGCTATCAGGTAGTGTGATAAAGGAAGAAAGTAAGAAACGCAATGGCTTACAGCAGGAAATGGACATGGAGCAGCTTGTATATGCAAGTGTCATGTATGCTGTAGGGACGAGATGCGGATTTGACTTATCTGTGCAAGAACAGGATTTTAGTCAGATCGTAAATATCAAAGACGAAGAGATCATTTACCGTCTTGGTTCCATTGTATGCGATGTCTCCTGTAGTGTTCTTAGAGAATTTAGTCGTAACTTAAAGGCAATCGAGAGCGAAAGGAGAATTGGATATGTTAGAAGAAATGACTTACAAGGAAGTGGACGGACTGCTTTATCCGCAGATAGAGATGCCGGACGAGACGGAGGATCTCACGAAGCTGGGCAAATACGGAAGGATGGCGATGAACTATCTAAAGGAGAACGAGCCGGCAAGATACAAGACGCTGATGAGATTCGGGAAGATGTACGAGAAGATGTCAGCGGTAGAGGAGGAAGCGAATCAGCTGTACGACCAGCTGGAGATGCAGTATCTGGCGAAGCACAAGCCACAGAATCCGTCATCGACAATGGAGATGTGGAAGATAAGAGAGCAGGCGAAGATGCAGGCAGAGGAAGTGGTACTGAATCAGATAGTGATGCGATTCCACTAGAATCTGATGATACAGAACTGAATAGGGAACTTGATGAAATCAATTCATTGGGTGTTAGTAAGGAAGCCGAATATACACAGGCTTCCTTTTTTTTCGACCAGAACGGGCAGGCAAGCATTGGCACCATTCATACTGAGGACGAAAACAATAATCAGTTTATGCGTCAGTTCGAGCAGGACAGAAAAGCTGCATTAGCAGGTAAATACAATTACCTGAATCCCAAAAAGTCTGCAACAGTACCAAGTGAGTATATCAAACAGGTGCTTATGAGAGGTACAGGTTTTATCGGTGGTAAGGGCAGGGTATGCAAGATTTTTGAAACAGAGATTGATGCAGGAACCAGAGCAAAGCGTATCAAAGCAGAATATGGTCAGGGAGGTGCAGGCTGGCCGGTTGACGGACTGGGACTGCACGGATATGACACATTTCATGGGAACGGACTGCGTTTTCAGTGGAAAGATGAGGATGGAGAGGTTGAAGGATATGTTTCGTGGAAAGATATCGAAAAAGAGCTTGGTGTCCTTATTCTTACAGGGGAATACCAGTCTGAGACACCTCGTATTGATGAGCTTGCGATGGACGGACTCCGTGAGGATGATGAGGTCATTGATGCCGAATACCGGGAAGTGGAACCGGAAGAGGCAGAATCAGAGATTGATGATTATGCAATACCGGATGAGCCGGAGAGCTATGCTTCTAACAGAGATTATGTAAGTGCAAAAGGCATGACACCACAGGAAGCTGCCGATGAAGACCGCATGGTAACACAGGCAGAATATGGTGCAGAGATAGAAGCTGAAACATCTGAAAAAGATCCATCAGAGCTTAAGTATATTACACCGATTGATTATGCCAAGCGTATTGAGGAGCTTGATGAAGACCTGCGTGATGCGGCGGAGATTCTTGTAACAGATTGCAGCTGCTACACTCCGTTTAGGGCATTCCTTATGGATGTGGTGCAGTCTGATTTTGCATTTATGCCAAATAAACTTGACCTTATCAGGGATATTGCATTAGGGACAGATAATGCAGAAAGAAAGGCATATTCCAACAATAAGTATGGTCTTGTGGAGTACTCAATCAGAAGCGGATATGTGAAGATCAGCTATAAGAACAGGAATGGTGTGCGTAAGGAAGGTGCACTCGACTGGCGTGAGTTATACGAGATTTTATCCTATATGGTAAAACAGCCATTTTACTGCGGAGAAGACCAGAAGAAGTATTATCAGGAGACAAAGCAGAAGGCTGACAGGGATAAGATGAATCCGGTCTATAAGAGATTCTTTGATATCGAGGATAGTGTAAAAGCCAATCGTCTTGAAACCAGGGAAAGAGCAATAGCGAATGGCTGGGAAACCAAGATTGATGAGAATGGACATGTAGTTTCAGATGATGCAGTACAGAAAAAGCACAACTTCCACTACAACCTCTGGGAAATGGAAAAAGGCGGAGCTAAGACCAGATACCAGTGGAATATGGATGCAATCCGCACTCTAAAGCAGATTGAATCAGAAAACAGGCTTGCCACACCGGGGGAGCAGAAAGTTCTGTCGAAGTTTGTCGGATGGGGCGGACTGTCACAGGCATTTGATGAGGAAAACGCAGGCTGGAGCAAAGAATATGCAGAGCTGAAAGACCTTTTATCTGATGAGGAATACAGTGCTACAAGGGCAACAGTAAACAATGCCTTTTATACTTCACCGGAGATTGCCATGTGCATGAACTCGGCACTTGTCCAGTTTGGTTTCAGAGGCGGCAATGTATTAGAGCCATCTATGGGTATCGGTAACTTCTTTGGAAGTATGCCGGCGCCTATGCAGAGAAGTAAGCTGTATGGGGTGGAGCTTGACAGCATTTCAGGAAGAATTGCAAAGCAGCTTTATCAGAATGCCAATATCAGTATCACAGGATTTGAGAATACCACATATCCGGATAACTTCTTTGATGTGGTTGTCGGAAATGTGCCATTTGGTGATTACAAGGTATTTGATCCAAAGTACAACAAGTATAACTTCCGTATCCACGATTATTTTCTGGCAAAAGCACTTGACCAGGTAAGACCGGGAGGCATGGTTGCTGTAATTACCACAAAGGGAACACTTGATAAGGCAAATCCTACTATCCGAAAATATCTGGCTGAAAGGGCAGAGCTTGTGGGAGCAGTAAGACTTCCGAATACTGCATTTAAAGACAATGCAGGAACCGAAGTGACAGCAGATATTCTGTTTTTGCAGAAGAGGGAGAGAAAGATTGATATTGAGCCTGACTGGGTACACCTTGGTGTGACCGAGAACGGAATTGCAGTCAACTCTTATTTTGCAGAGCATCCGGAGATGATGCTTGGATCTATGGAATATGATACAAGGATTTATGGACAGGACAGCAGATATACAGTCTGTGTGAATAATGATGAGAACTTCAATATGTACGAGGCTCTCAATAAGGCAATCGGAAATATCAAAGCCCAGATGACAGATTTTGAGAGAGTGGCAGATGAGGCGGAGCAGACAGAGGAAGTTATCCCGGCTGATCCGGATGTGAGAAACTACACTTACACATTTTATGAAGGAAAGCTCTATTACAGGGAAAATTCTGAGATGGTAAGAAAAGATGTATCACAGACTGCCGAGGAGCGAATCCGAAGTCTTGATGAAATCAGACAGATAACAAGAGAGCTGATTGATATCCAGATGGATGGCTGCAGTGAGGAGGAGCTTTCTGATAAGCAGAGACTTCTTAATGTGAAATACGATGCCTTTATAAAGCAGTATGGAGCCATTACCTCAAAAGCAAACAGAATAGCTTTCAGAGATGACAGCGATTACCCGCTTCTTTGCAGTCTTGAGGAAGTAAACGAAGACGGGGAGGTGAAAAAAGCGGATATGTTTTATAAGCAGACGATTAAGGCAAAGACTGTCATAGACAGAGTGGAGACGGCTGTTGAAGCATTAAATGTATCCGTCAATGAATTTGGATATGTGAATCTTGCCTATATGCTCTCTATCTATGAGCCGGATATTACTAATGCAAAGGAAGAGCTTGCAGAAAAGTCCGGGCAGACAGTGAATGAGATAACATTTAGTGATGATGCTTTGGCAGAGCTTAGAAGGGCAGTTCTTGTGGAAGAGCTGGACGGACTGATTTTCCTTAATCCCGACCGTTACAACGAGAACAATCCTGATATCGGCTGGGAGACAGCAGACGAGTATCTTTCCGGCAATGTGAGAGACAAGCTCCGTGTAGCAAAGGCTATGGCAGCTGATACAGACAATCCGCAGGCAGAAAGATTTGCAGGCAATGTGGCAGCACTGGAAAAGGTGCAGCCGGAGTGGATTGAAGCCTCAGATATTGATGTAAAGATTGGTACGACATGGATTGAACCGCTTGATTATGAGCAGTTTATCTATGAACTTCTCAATACGCCAAGGCGGGCAAGGGCAGTCAGAAGCCAGTTTTACAATACAGGCATTCAGGTACACTTAAATAAGATGAGTATGGAATGGTTCATCGAGAATAAGAGCATGGATAAGCATTCAGTGGCAGCTACTAAGACTTATGGTACAAGCCGCATGGATGCTTATTCTATTTTTGAGGATACGCTGAATCTTAAAACTGTAACAGTAAGGGACAGGATTGATGATGGTGATGGCAAATATCATTACGAAGTCAATAAGAATGAGACAATGCTTGCAAGGGAAAAGCAGAACATGATCAAGGAGAAGTTCAAGGAATGGCTGTTTGCAGAGCCGGAGCGAAGACAGAAATATGTGGAGTATTATAACGAGACATTCAATAATATCCGCCTGCGTGAGTATGACGGAAGCCACTTACAGTTTCCGGGAATGAATCCGGCGATTGAGCTAAAGCCTCATCAGAAGAATGCGGTGGCAAGAATCCTTCTCGGAGGAAACACACTGCTTGCACACTGTGTCGGTGCCGGAAAGTCCTTTGAGATGATGGCTGCCTGCATGGAGCAGAAGAGACTTGGACTTGCCAATAAGACAATCATGGTTGTTCCAAAGCCACTTATCGGGCAGACTGCATCAGAGTTTTTAAGGCTTTATCCGTCAGCAAATATCTTAGTTGCCACAGAGCGTGATTTTGAAAAGAGCCGTAGAAAGCAGTTTGTATCAAGGATTGCGACAGGTGACTATGACTGCATTATCATGTCACACTCGCAGTTTGAGAAAATCCCGATCTCAGCAGAGAGAAAGGAAAGAATGCTCAATGAGCAGATTGATGAAATCAGCTATGCGATTGATGAGATGAAGGAGCGTAACGGAGAGCGATGGACTGTAAAGCAGATGGAAAGCCAGAAGAAAAAGCTGGAGGAACAGCTGAAATCCTTGTCAGATGAGAGCAGGAAGGATGACCTTATTACCTTTGAGGAACTGGGTGTAGATTCTATTATGGTAGACGAAGCGCACAATTTTAAGAACCTTGCGATTTTTTCCAAGATGAATAATGTGTCAGGTATCAGCAGTAGCGGAGCTAAGAAGTCAACGGATATGCAGCTTAAATGCCAATACCTATCAGAGATAAATGATGGCAGGGGTATTGTGTTTGCAACAGGTACACCAATATCCAATACCATGTGTGAGATGTATGTCATGCAGCTTTACTTACAGAAAGCGGCACTTGAAGAGATGGGGATTTATCACTTTGATTCATGGGCAGCGAACTTTGGTGAAGTGACAACAGCGCTGGAGCTTACTGTAGAGGGAAGCGGTTTCCGTTTTAAGAGCAGATTCAATAAGTTTACGAATCTTCCAGAGCTTATGAATATATTCCGTGAGGTAGCAGATGTGCAGACCGCAGACATGCTTGACCTTGATGTACCTGCTCTTCGTGGAGGCAAGCCTATTATTGTGGAGTCGGAGCCTGACTGGTATGTGAAGCAGGTCATGGAAGATTTTGTTGTAAGGGCAGAGCGTATCAGAGGCGGTGGAGTTGATCCAAGCGTTGATAACTTCCTAAAGATTACCCATGAGGCAAGACTTCTTGGAACAGATGCCAGACTGATTGATAAGGATGCACCAAATAATCCGGATGGAAAGCTCAATAAGGTAGCGGAGAATGTCTGGAAGGAATATGAGAAAGGAAATGCCAACGGTCATATAGGCTGCCAGCTTATTTTTTCGGACATCGGCACACCGGGACCGGATAAGGACTTTACCATCTATGATTATCTGAAGGAAACACTTATCCAGTATGGTATTCCGGCAGATGAGATAGCTTTTATCCATGATGCCAAGACTGATGCTCAAAGGGACGCACTTTTTAAGGAGATGAGGACAGGTAAAAAGAAGGTTCTTATCGGTTCAACGGACAAGTGTGGAACAGGTGTCAATGTGCAGACACACCTTGTAGCAATGCATCATGTGGATTGTCCGTGGAAGCCAAGCTCCATTGAACAGAGGGAAGGACGAGGTATCAGACAGGGCAACGAAAATGAAGAGGTGGCAATCTACAGATATGTCACCAAAGGAACATTTGATGCATACAACTGGTCGCTGGTTGAGAATAAGCAGCGATTCATCAGTCAGGTAATGACAAGCAAGGCGGTAAGCCGAAGCTGCGAGGATATCGACGAGGCAACACTTTCCTATGCAGAGATTAAGGCGGTTGCCACCGGTAATCCTTTGATCAAGGAAAAGATGGAGATTGACAATGATGTCCAGAGATTAAAGCTCTTAAAGGCATCCTATGACAATCAGAGATATGGACTTCAGGACAACTTTATGATTAAGTACCCGAAGCTCATTAAGACAGCAACAGAAAAGCTTGCCAATGTCCGTGAGGATGTAAAGGCAAGGGATAAGGAGCTGATTGATAATCCAGAATTTGCCATTACCATAGGCAAAGCAACCTACACAGAGCGTGTGGATGGTGGAACCATGATGCTTGAAGCAATCAGCAAGTGTAAGACCGGAGAGACAACTGCAATCGGTAAATTCCATGGATTTGAGTTGCTTGTGGAAAAGAACTTCCTTGACATCAATTATATGGTGCTTCGTGGAAAGACAGAGTATAAAGCAGAGCTTTCCACCAGTCCGATCGGCAGTATGGTGAAGCTTGAAAACCTGTTCAATGGACTCCATGAGAACATTGATTTCTTAGAAAAGAAGATTGAGCAGTACCAGAATGACCTTGAAGCATCAAAGACTGAGTATGATAAGCCATTTGCATACAGCATGGAGCTGGAAGAAAAGCTGGCAAGACAGTGTGAACTGAATGCCCAGCTTGACCTTGAGAACGCAAAGGCTGTGGATGCAGACCTGAGCGGACCGGAGGAAGAAAGAGAAGCAGATGACAGGATGGAAGCTGCAGCAATTGTAGCTGAGGATAAAGGCACTTATTCAGCCGACAGAGAGTGCAGAACACGATAGGAGAGTGAATAATATGAGCATAAGAAAAGTGGTCGCAGGACTACTGATTACAGCAGGGATTGCCATTATGGCAGTCCCTTTTTTCTGGCGGACAACCGGAGAAAAACAGACAGAACAGCTCATAAGTGAATTTGAGCAGACATTGGAGGATGATTACGATGAAGAAACAGATGTGGAGGAAGAGCAAACCTCCATTAGTAAAGAGGATGAAGCCATTCTTAAAGAAGGCGGTGTTATCGGCATCATTGAGATACCGGGCTTAGATATCAGGTATCCGGTAATGGAAGGAACCACAAGTAAAGTACTTAATGCCGGGATTGGTCATATAGAAGAGACTGCAGGAATCGGAGAAAGTGGCAACTGTGTATTGTGCGGTCATAATGGCAGCAGATATGGCACATTTTTTACACCACTAAGTCAGATATCCATAGGTGATGAAGTGATGATAACCGACAAAAATGGGCTGAAGCATATCTATGAGGTAACAGAGACAGAGGTAGTAAATCCGTATGATAACAGCATCAAGACACAGGGCAATGAAAAAGAACTAACTCTTTTTACCTGTTCCCAGAAAGGAACCATGCGTTTTGTGGTCAGATGCATTTATAAGGAGGCGGTGATGGATGAATAAGAGATACCGATTAGGTGAAATAGAAGAGGTAGTATCTGATATGGAGGAGTTAATCGGGCTTGAGGATGATATTGCGGAGATTGATGATGAATTTCAGATAGTCGTAAGCGGCTGGTCTGTGTATGTCGAAAGCCTGAATCTGACACTCAGACAGGGAATAGCCTGTGTATGGGATGCAGAGGAAGGATTATTTATGCCTGATTTTGATGTGACTATCGTGTATGAGGGGAACATTGAAACACAGGAGTGGCTCTACTACGAGCAGGACGGAATGGTCGTTACACTTGGCAACTGGTTAAATGGCAGATTGTCTTGTGAACAGATAGAACAGCTTTGGTGTGAGCTTATCATACCGTAGCAAAACAAAGAACAAAAAGAAAGCGAGGAATAGCATATGAAGTATTCAGTTAAAGTAAACGAAGTAAGGGCAAAAGAGGGCAGCAACATCAAAGGATTTGCAACAGTAGTATTTGGTGATTCATTTAAGATTACCAATATTGCAATCCTTGAGAATAAGGACAAGGGAGAGCTTTTTGTTTCAATGCCTAGATACCGCTCCAATGAGCGTGATGAAAGCAATGGTGTGATTTATAAGGATGTGTGTAATCCTATCACAGCAGAGTTTCGTGAGGAACTCTATACCAATATCCTTGATGCCTATGCAAGAATCAAGGAACCGGAGAAAGAGGAGACACAGAAGCAGGACAGAACACAGGAAATGCCAGAGTTTTCCGTAACTGTGACACCTTATGAGAGGGAAGGCAGTAACATCAAGGGACTTGCACGCATTTATTTTGAAAACAGTTTCATCGTAAATAATATCAATATCGTGCAGGGAAAAGAGAAAATCTTTGTATCAATGCCATCTTATAAGACAAAGCAGGTGGATGAGCAGGGCAAGCCAATCTATCAGGATGTCTGCTATCCGGTCACAAAGGATTTCAGGGAAAAACTCTATAATGAGATTATCTCGGAATATGAGAAAGCAAAGGATAAGAGCAACGAAAAAGCAAGGGAGAATGCCGAACCTGTCTCTTATACACATCTCCGAGCCCACGAGACCGTACTAGATCTCG
>ENA-OYXX01000686-OYXX01000686.1-human-gut-metagenome-genome-assembly--contig:-NODE-686-length-14744-cov-5.295255_pt1 | contig 14744 bp, 10 predicted proteins | sample MGYA00243976_ERZ653434 | MGnify/ENA primary metagenome ERZ653434 (study PRJEB26926, sample SAMN06165112) | human gut metagenome | biome: ENVO:00009003; feature: ENVO:2100002; material: ENVO:00002003...
TTTTTGCGATAAAGGAAGCCACCTGCAAAGCCGCCGGCTAAGGCAACAACGCCTATGATCACGGTCAGCATAAACTGTGACTCCTTTCTTTCACTTTGGCGAAAAATGCCATAAAATTCACCGTCCGTCCCACCAGTCAGCGGGCCGGTACGGTTCAGAACACAAACAGGCGGACACCCCTTTTGCCGCCTATAATGATCCCTATATAGTTTAATCAGAAGGCGTAGTTATGTCAAGTCATTTGCTGCAAATTTTGACCGGATCAGCTTTTCCCTCGCAGCCGGTCCGACTTTCTCCCTATACGTCGATATAGGCTGCGGCGGCGTATCCCACCTGATCTCCGTATTGCACCACATACCACCCATTCCACTCGCCGTAAACCGTCACCTCCGCGCCGTTGGGCAGGTTGGCGATCACCGTGCCGGAGGAGGATGGCGTGCTGCGGAGATTCAGTGTGCCGTAGCTCAGGCGGACCGTTCCCCGTTTCGGGTCCATGGGCTGGATGAAGGGCAGGCCGAAGTACTCCGTCAGGGCCCGGACCAGCTGCTGGGCGATGGCCTCCACATGGCCCTCGATCCACAGGGCGTCGGAATAGTTGTCATGGTAGCCGATCTCCACCAGCACCGCCGGGAACCGGGACCGGGACACCTCTCCCAGTGCGGTGGTAGGGCGGGTGGTGACCTTGTCGGGCAGCGGGTAGATCTCCCGCAGATTTTTGGCGATCAGCTCCGCTCCCCGCTGCCCACCGGCGCTGCCGGGATAGTAAAAGGCGATAATGCCCCGGGCGGAGGTCTGGGCGGAGCCGTTTCCGATGGCGTTGGAGTGCAGTGCCAGATAGAAGTCATAATAGCCGCTGTTGGCCTCCCGGATGGCGGCCCCCGCCGAGGTGTCCGGGTCATTGCGGCGGTAGCGGATGCCGTTGGACCGCAGATACGGCTCCATAGCGTCCACGATCCGGTTCATCCAGTATTCCTCGCTGCCGCTGCCGGTGACATAAGGGTTCCAGTCCTGGGTGGACGGACTTAAAAACACAATGGGCATCAGAGTTCCCTCCCATACAGATAATGAATGTGCAGAGTTTTTTGTTATAGTGAAATTCTGTCTGTTTCATGGTATGGTGTTTTTCCCGGAATTGTGCTATACTGGCCCGGAAATCAAGCCTAAAAGGAGCACAGCTTATGAAAATGGAGCGGGGCTATCCCATTTATACCGTCACCCCCAAGGCGGAAAACGCCATCGTCAAGGGGCATCCCTGGGTGTATGATGCAGAGATCCTGAACATAGAAGGTGAAACGGCCAACGGCGGACTGGTGGATGTCATCAGCAGGAAGGGCCGCTATCTGGGCACAGGCTTTTTGTCCCAGCAGTCCAAGATCCGTGTGCGGCTCATCTCCCGGAACGCCAATGACCGCTTTGACGAAGCTTTCTGGCGGCGGAAGCTGCAATGGGCGTGGGACTACCGGAAGTCCGTCATGGACCCGGCGGATCTGGACGCCTGCCGGGTGATCTTTGGCGAGGCGGACGCCTTCCCCGGCCTGACGGTGGATAAGTTCCACGATCTGCTCAGCGTCCAGGTGCTGTCCGTGGGCATGGAGCGCTTGCAGGACACCCTGCTACCCGCCCTGGTGGACATTCTGCGGCAGGACGGCCAGCCCATCCGGGGCGTGTTCCTGCGGAACGACGTGGCCCTCCGGGACAAGGAGGGCCTGCCCCAGGGCAAGGGCTGGTATCCCCTCCCCGGCGAAACCGTGCCGGACAGCCCGGTGGTGGAGATCGTGGAAAACGGGGTCAAGTATCTGGTGGACGTGGAAAACGGCCAGAAAACCGGCTTCTTCCTGGACCAGAAGTACAACCGCCGGGCGGTGGGCCGTCTGGCGGCGGGAAAAACCGTTCTGGACTGCTTCACCCACACCGGCTCCTTCGCCCTGAATGCCGCGCTGGGCGGTGCCAAGCACGTAACGGCGGTGGACGTGTCGGAATCCGCCGTGGAGATGGCCCGGGCCAATGCAGAGCGCAATGGCGTATCCGACGTTATGGACTGCGTAGCGGCCAATGTGTTCGACCTGCTGCCCCAGCTGGAAAAGGAACCGATGAAGTATGACTTCATCATTCTGGACCCCCCGGCCTTCACGAAAAGCCGGAAAACCGTGGCCAATGCCATCACCGGCTACAAGGAGATCAACTACCGGGCCATGAAGCTGCTGCCCCGGGGCGGGTACTTGGCCACCTGCTCCTGCTCCCACTTCGCCACGGCGGAGAAATTCGAAGCCATGCTCCGCTCCGCCGCCCACGATGCCGGGGTACAGCTGCGGCAGATTGAATCCCGCCAGCAGAGCTGCGACCATCCCATCCTCTGGGGCGTGGAGGAGACGGATTATCTGAAGTTTTATCTATTCCAGGTCGTATAAATTCTGTCGAATATTGCGAAAAGGACTCGGATACTGATGCATCCGGGTCCTTTTTCTCTGCCCCTAAAATAGCGCCCCGGTGCCAAAGGGCACCGGGGCGCTGCTTTTTCAATTGGTTTTTATTGGGCGCCCAAACGGAGATCAGCCGTATCCGCAGGTCACCAGTTCCCAGGCGCCGCCGTCGCTGCGGCCCAGCCACCACTGCCAGCCCTCATACTCCGTATCGGCATCCCAGGCGTCCCGCTGCTCCACGGGGGAGTGAAAGCTGCTGGAAAACAGGATGCACTGAGTAAAAGGCTCAGTCTGCTCTTTCATTTCCTGCCCGTTGAGCCACTCAATGTTTTCGTCGCTGCAGGCCGCGTCGCCGCCGTAGGCCAGGCTGTGAAGTTCACAGCCTTCCCAGGTGGCAAACTCCGCTTCAATTACCTGGATGGCAGCGTCCATGTCCTCCTGGGTGTAGAGTTCGGAATTGCCGTAGTCAATTTCCACCTTGGGCGGCTCCTGGGTGTCCTGCTTGCCGCATCCGCCCAGAGTGCCTAAAATCATGATCGTCAGGGAAACAGCCAAAAGTTTTTTCATATCCATTCCTCCTGCATTCCTCAATCATTTACTTTTCAGGTGATTCTGTGGCCTGACGGCTGAGCCGTCAGGCCACAGGTTTTTTTACGCCTTGACCTCTACGATGCGGACCACGCCGTCATAAACATAGAGGTTCATGGTGCCGCCGTAGGCTTTGGCATCATCCAGCGTCATCCACTTGCCGGTGTCATCGTTGTAGCACTGAACATTGGAGGGGACCTCGTAGGTCCGGCTGCCGAAGTTCACTGCCGTCTTGCCGATCCAGGCACCGGAAGAGACGTTGCTCAGCTTGCTCATGGTATCAAATCTGGTGAACATGAGCCTGTCATTCACGCTCTTTTTGATACTTGCAGCCACAAAAGCACCAGTGCTGACACTGTTACCGCTATAAACCGTATATTTTTCTGTATCACTGCAAACGATCGTGATCGTGCGGTCAGTCTCCTTGCCGGTTGTCGGATCATACTTGCTGTCCACAATTGCACGGCCATAGATTACATCCTCGGCAAGGCCGTTATTCAGCACGATCAAGTCCACCTGACCGGCCCAGTTGGTCCGGGCATAGGAGATGCGTCCGGAGTTGACGCCGGTCTGGCTCAGCTCGCTGAGGGCGATCTGTCTGCCGCCGTCAAAGAGCATAACGTTGTCCGCCAGCTTTCTGCCGCCCAGCGTACCTTCCTTGGGAAGCAGGTCACCGCCGACACCGCCGGAGATCTTGTTGAGCTTCAGGCCGCTCTTGTCGGCATACACCGACACTACCTGACCGGCGTATTCGCTCGCTGTGCCGATGTTCAGCAGCGCACCGCCGCAGACCAACTGCACATCACCCTTTTCGGACACCACCGCCATGGCATTGCCCCGGGCACCGGTGTTGTTGGCATCCTCGGCACCGGCCACCTGACCGTCCGCCGTCAGCAGAAGGACGATCTGCTTGCCAGGCTTCAGCTTAGACAGGGAATCCACTGCCGTAGGCAGAACATTCAGTTCCTTGCCGCCCAGCACCGTAATGGTGGCGGGGCTGCTGGGAGAGGGCTTGCAGTCCTCGTAGTAGACGGACACCCGGGTATCGCTGACAATGATGGAATTGGTAGCGGAGGCGTAGGTCGCAACATCATACCGTTTAAGGTCTGCTGCCGTGGCAGGAGAACCGTTCTTGTAAATGTTGTAGCTGGTGCTGCCCGCCAGAGAATCCAGTCCGGCAACAGAGCCGTTGGAGCCGATGATGACCGCCGCATTGGAAACGCCATTGCTGCCGGTGATGGGCAGGAAGGTCAGGATCTCGCCGGCGCTGTTGAGGACCGCCTTGCCCTTGGAGCCGATGAGGCTGGTGGAGGTAACGGGGTGAGCCATGGTATACGTCTTACCGCCGGCAGTCATCGTGCCCTTGCCGCCGTCCACGGCAGTGAGATAGACCTCATCCTTACCTACGTTGTAGTTGAACAGGAGCGTTTCGCTCTTGCCGTGCTTAGCCTCAAAGAGGTTCAGGAACAGCTTGGCCGCCTGTGCGCGGGTCAGGCCCGCGTAAGCGGAGGTGATACCGGTGGACTTCAAAAGGCCGTTGGTCTGGGCCTCCGCCATGTAGCTCTGGGGCCACACGCCGCCCATGTCCTCGTCCTTGTAGCCCAGGCCCCGCATGAGGATCGTCACCGCCTGTCCGGCGGTCACGGTCTGGCCGGGCTTGAACTTACCGTCGGCAAAGCCGGAGATGATCCCCTTCCTCGCCGCCATATTGATGTAGGCGGACACCCAGTGGGAGGGCTTCACGTCCGGGAAGATGGTAACGGTGGAATACCGTCCCAACTCGCCGCTGCCGTCCATGGCGTAAACTGCCATTTTGCAGAACTGCGCCCGGTTCAGAACGGTGTCCGGGCGGAAGGTACCGTCGCCGTAGCCGTCCAGCACACCCATGAGCCGCAGAGTTTCCACGGCGGTGGCGGTATAGCTGTCGCTGACGTCGGAAAATTTGGTGACAGCCGCCGCCCCGGCAGGCACCGTCAGCAGGGAGCCCAGCATGCTGACCGCCAGCAGCCAGGTCAAAATTCGTTTTTTCATAAGTCTCTCTCCTTTAATCCGCCCGCAGGGCTTCCACAGGCTGGAGTTTCGATGCTTTTGCCGCCGGGTAGCTGCCAAACAGCACACCCAGCGCCACGGAAAGGCCGAAGGCCGCCAGCGTCACCCAGGTGGCAGGGAAAATGGTCATCTGGAACAAAATCTTGCCCAAAGCCAGACTGCCGATGGTGCCGAAGATGATCCCCACAATGCCGCCCATGCCGCAGAGCATACCGGATTCGATGAGGAACTGGGCCACGATGCTGCTGCGCTGTGCGCCAAGGCTCCGGCGGATACCGATCTCGCGGGTCCGCTCCGTCACCGTCACCAGCATGATGTTCATGATACCGATGCCGCCCACCAGCAGGGAGATGGCGGCGATGCCGCCCAGCACCAGAGAGATCATGGTCAGCTGCTGATTCTGATAATCCTGCCAGTAGCCTTCCTTCTGCACCTGATAGCCACCCATACTCTGATCTACCACGCCGGAGAGGTACCCGCCGATCTCGGTGATGGCGGTTTTCATGCTGGCGTCATCCTTGGCCTTTACCAAAAATTCTGTGGGGGCCGTATCCCCCAGCAGCCGGGTAGCGGTGTAGGGAAGGATCATAAAGTTATCCGTCTGGTAAGCGGAAGGGGTATCCGGCTCCACGCGGGCGCCATACACGCCCACCACTTCAAAGTTGTTGCCGTTGACCTTCATGATCTGTCCCACAGGGTTGGCGCTGCCGAAAAAGACCCGCGCCGCCTGCGCGCCCAGCACGCAGATCTGATTGTATTTCTCGCAGTCCAGCCACGCAAGGTCTCTGCCCTTTGCGATTGCCAGATTGTTGCAGGCGCTGTACTGGTCGGAGCCGTAGTAGATCTGCGGGGGACCGCTGACCACGTTGTACTGCTGGTCATATTTCCACTCCATTGTGGAGCTGTTTTTCGTACCGTATACCACCGTAGCGTTGGATGAGCCCTTGGGGGTAATGCCAATAATGGACTCCTTCAGTCCGGAGCAAAAGCGGTACAATCCGGTAAAATAGTCCTTGCTGATAGGGTTGCCGGCCTCGTCGTACGTATACGCATACACGCTCACTTCAATGCGGTTGGCGCCCATGGCGGCAAACTGCTCCATGGTTTTGGCCTTCATACCCTCCATGGTGGAAACGATGGTCATAACGGCGGCAATACCGATGAAAATAGAGAGAATGGTCAAGGCGCTGCGGCCTTTTTTCCCGCAGATGGACCGCCAGGCCATCTTAAATGCCTGCCCGATGTTCAATACCAATCCACCTCCTGTGGGTGATCCTCGATGATCTTTCCGTCCGCGATCCGCACAATGCGCCGGGCCGTGGCGGCGATCCCGTTGTCATGGGTGATGAGAATGACGGTGCTGCCCTCCTTGTTCAACTGCTGGAGGAAGCCCAGCACCTCGTGGCCCGTCCGGGAATCCAATGCGCCGGTAGGCTCATCCGCCATGATGATGGGCGGATGGGTGGAAATGGCCCGGGCGATGGCCACACGCTGCTGCTGGCCGCCGGACATCTGGGTAGGCTTATGCTGCGCCCGGTCGGCGAGACCCACGCGGGTCAGCGCCTGTATCGCCAGCTCCCGCCGGTCAATGGGATCGATGCCCTGATAGATCAGCGGCAGCTCCACGTTTTCCAGCACCGTCAGGTTCTGGATCAGGTTGTACTGCTGGAAAATGAACCCGATCTGCTTGTTGCGGATGCGGGAGAGCTCCTTGTCGGAAAGCTCCCGGACATCCACGCCGTCCAGACGGTAAGTGCCCCGGGTGGGGATGTCCAGACAGCCCAGCACGTTCATCATGGTGGACTTGCCGGAGCCGGACTGGCCCACCACCGCCACGAACTCGCCCTTTTCAATATCCAGCGAAACGCCGTCCAGGGCCCGGACCTCGCTCTCAAGGCCCTCGCCGTAGATCTTATAGACGTCCCGCAGTTCGATCAGTTTCGCCATGGCTTAACCCCACGCCTGATCGGTTATCATCTGGGTAAAGACGGTGTCGCCGTCATTTACGCCGGACTTGATCTCCACGTTATATGTATCCTGAATACCGATCTCCACCTGAACGGGATAGAAGCCGCTGGGGATCTCCTCGTCCTGATAGGGCAGCTCCAGCGCGTTGTCCGGCCGGCTGTCTGCCTGCACATAGACCACGGTGGCGGAAGAACCATCCTCCAGCCCCACGGTACGCACCGCCTGGATGGGCACCATCAGGCAGTTGTCGTTCTGGCTGGCCTGGATCTGATAGTTCACATAGCTGTTGACTTGCAGGTTGCCGTCCGTGTTGTCCGCGGAGATGGTGATGGGATAGGAGGCCACGCCGTTATTCACGGTGCTGGAAAGGCTCACGGTTTCCACAGTGCCGAAAGCGCTGGTGCCCCACTGGTCCAGGTTCACGGGCATGCCGGTCTTGATATAGCTGATGTTCCGCTCGTCCACGGTGGCGCTGATGATCACGGTGGAGGTATCGGAGATGGTCACCAGGGTGCTGTTGGCTTGGAGCTCCTGCCCCGGCGTCACGGACAGGCCGATGACCTGGCCGGAAATGGGCGCCACGGCGCTGCAGTTATCCAAGTTCTTCTGGGCGGCCTCCAGCTTTTTCTGGGCTTCTTCCAGGTTCTGCTGGGCGGTAAAGATCTCCGTTTCGCTGTCCTCGCCGTCGATCCGCACCAGAATCTGACCGGGCGTTACGGCGAGATAGTCCACCAGATTACTGGAGATCACCGTGCCGCTGACGGTGGAGTTCAAATCTCCCACCCGGTAATATTGCAGTTTAGCGGCTTCGTAGGGATACACGGTATCGCCGTTCACAATCGTAGTGGCAGTAGCCACCATATCCTTGGCCAGCACACCCTCGTTGGGGATCACGATCTCGGCGGAAAACAGCTTAGAACCCTCCGGGGTAATACGGCTGACCATGTGGACTGCCTCCACGGTGCCCTCCACGGTGGTCATCAGCGCAGGGATGGAGACCTGCACCTTCTGCCCCGCCTTCATCTCCCCGGCGTAGGCGTAGCTGTAATACTGCTCCAGCCGCATCCGGGTATCGTCCGCGAGGACGGCGACCTTGGTGCCCTTGCTAATCTCGTCGCCGGGGTTCAGTGTCACAACATCCATCAGTTTTCCGGCGTAGGACGGAGAAAGATTCAGCCCCGCAATGTCCTTTTGCAGCGTATTGATCTGCTTCTGATAGCCCTCAACCTCGTCCCGGGCCTTCTGGACCTCCGTGGCAGCATTGGGGGAATCAATGGTAAACAGGGGGTCCCCCTGCTCCACTTTCTGTCCCTCCTCCACGAATACATCCATCACCGTGCCCGCAGTGGTCAGGCTGATAGTTTCGCTGGTCTTGGCCTTTACCAGACCGCTGCCGTCCACCTCGGAGCTGATGGCACCGTAGGACACCATGGCGGTGCCCACTTCGCTGCTGCCGTCCTTCTTTTTGAAGAATTTCACGCCGCCTGCGATCAGGGCGGCCACGACCGCCAGCGCAACGATCCGCCGGATCGTACGCCGCCGCTTTTTCTTGTCTGCCGTGCTTTTTTCCGGCTTTTTCGCCGGGATCTCCGGTGACGCCGGAGCGGCTGTCTCCGCCGGGGTCAGCTCCTTTTTCTCTTCCATGATCTCTGCCATGACATATTCTCCTTTTACGATTCTCCGGGCTGAGGCCCGCTTGTTTCCGATCCAGTGCTGTCAGCGCCCAAACAGGGCTGCCGACAGGCATATTCACCTTCGCTCACTGATGTTAATATAGCCAATAGGGTAAATCAACAACAAAACAGTAACAAATTCCATCAAAACCGCTTTCATTTGTAATAGACGGATTCAACTGCGAAAAGGTTTCCTTTTTTGCAAAAACTTTTCGATAACAGCAGACCGCACCGCCCGGGATCGTGGGCAGTGCGGTCACTTTTGTTGTTTTCAGGAGATCAGGCAGCCAGCCGCCGGGCGCTCATGCGCTGGATCAGCACGATGCCGCCGACCATCACGAGGCCAACCACATCCGATGCGGTGCCGGGGATCATCATGCACAGACCACCGGCAGCCATCGCCAGACGGAACAGCATGGGGATCTTCTTATAGACGAAGCCGTTCAAAGCCGCAGCCACGCCAAACAGACCGATGAGGGCGCTGACTACGATCTGCACCACTTCAAATGCACTGCTCACGTTGTCAAACAGCATAGCGGGGCTGTAGGCAAAAATGTAGGGCACGATAAAGGCCGCGACGGCCAGCTTGGTAGCGTTGATGCCGGTTTTCATGGGATTGGCCTTGGCAATGGCGGCGCCGGCGTAGGCAGCCAGAGCCACCGGAGGCGTAATGTCCGCCACGATGCCGAAGTAGAACACGAAGAAGTGAGCCGCCACCAGAGGGAAGTCCATCTGCACCAGAATGGGGGCGCAGGTGGAAGCCATGATGCAGTAGTTTGCGGTGGTAGGAACGCCCATACCCAGAATGATGCAACAGATCATCGTCAGCAGCAGGCCGATCATGGTAGCGTCGCCTGCCATCTGCACGATGGCGTTGATGAGGATGGAAGCAAGACCGGTGACAGTGATGCAGCCGGCGATCATACCGGCCATGGCGCAGGCCACAGCCACGGTGATGGCGCCCTTAGCACCGGCCTCCAGCGCCTCCACGATTTTACCGAAGGTCAGCCGCTCATCCTTGTTCAGGAAGCCCACCACGATGGCGGCCAGAATGGACACCGCCGCGGAGAACTGCATGGTGCGGCTGCCGGAGGAAACCAGGAAGATCAGCAGGGCCAGAGGTATGATGAGATAGGCACGCTTGGCAAGCTCGCCCCAGGAGACCATCTCGGACTTGGGCATACCCTTCAGTCCCAGCTTCTTGGCTTCCAGATGGACGGCGATGAAAATGCCGGTGAAGTACAGCACGGCGGGAAGGATGGCCTTTACAGCCACCTTCGCATAGGGGATATTCATGTACTCTGCCATCAGGAACGCCGCTGCGCCCATGATGGGGGGCATGATCTGACCACCGGTAGAGGCGGCAGCCTCCACCGCGCCGGCGAACTCCGGCTTGTAGCCGGTTTTCTTCATCATGGGGATGGTGACGGAGCCGGTGGTCACGGTGTTGCCCACGGAGGAGCCGGACACCATGCCGCACAGGGCGGAGGAAATGACCGCCACCTTGGCGGGGCCGCCGGAGGACCAGCCCGCCAGACGGTTGGCGAAGCTGATGAAGAAGTTGGCGATGCCGGTGCGCTCCAGAAATGCGCCAAAGATGATGAACAGCACGATGTAGGTGTAGCAGACGCTTACCGGCGTACCGATGACGCCGCTGGTGGTGTAGAACAGCTTATAGACGATGTTCTTCAGCGCCTTGTAAAAGCTGGGGTCCCAGCTGAGCTGGTTATAGAACGTGTAGATCAGCAGCAGGCCCAGCACCACCAGAATGGGCAGGCCCACGCACCGGCGGCACAGCTCGATCAGTACCACAATACCGATGGCACCGACAATGATGTGGACGGGCTGGAGCTTGGTGGCCAGCTGAATGATGGAAAATGCGTTGATGGCAAAATAGAAGAAGCTGCCAGCGCCCAGAACCATCAGGAGCCAGTCATACCAGGGCACATGATTCACCCGGGCAGCACCCTTTCTGGCGGGATACACCAGATAGCCGATGATGATGATAAAGCCCAGGAACAGGGACAGCCGCCGCTCCGGAAGCGCCTTGCTGAACAGGGTCATCAGGATACAATAGATTGAGAAGGCCGACATCAGCACCTGCAAGGCGATTTTCGGAGCCCCCTCCCAGATACGGGTGTTGGATTCCCGGTCATACTTCTTCATGACCGCATCCACGTCCGCCTGGATGTCATGCTCCATCTCGTGCACCTCGTGGTCGAGCGCCTTTTCCACTTCAACAATGGGGTCTTTTTTCTTGAACAGGCCCATATGGTCTCCTCCTTGATCGTTTTCTCACATCCGCAGTTGACAGGGGCAGCGGATCTCTGTCCTTCTCAACCGGGGATCGGGGTAAATTCTTGTAAATTGGTCCGCAGCAAGCGCTCTGTTCTTCCGTTCCGGAGAGCTGTGCTTCTCTTTAGAACCACTCACGGCTGCGGCGGATTTCTCCGCCGCAGCCTGAATGACATACTTATGGGTAAGGAAATGGCGGTGATGCTGTAAAGATCCCGTTCAGATCTTTACTTGGTTGCCACATCGAAGCCCTTCTCGGCGAAGTACTTGGCAGCGCCGGGATGATAAGGCACAGAGGTGATGGAAGCGCCGAACTCGGTGGACAGCTCGCCGTACTTGGCGTGGCTGCTGATCAGATCGGGGGCGTTGTCGAAGATGTCAGCCGTCAGAGCATAGATAGCATCCTCAGATACATCGTCACGGGCCAAGATCACAGCGCCCACAGCCACGGTGGTCACATCCTCGTCCTGACCGTTGTAGGTACCGGCGGGGATGATGTGCTTGGTGTAGTAAGGAGAGGCGGCCAGCAGCTCGTCGATATGGGCGTCATCCAGAGACACCAGATAAGCAGCCTTGGTAGTGGACAGATCCATGATAGCGGTGGTGGGGGCGCCGGCCACGATGAATGCGGCGTCGATCTTGCCGTCCTTCAGGGAGTCAGCGCTGTCGCCGAAGCTCTGATAGGTGGCGTTGATCTTGGTGAACTTGCCGTCAGCGTCCAGATCGCCCAGACCATAAGCGCTCAGGATGTCCACAGCGTTGAAGTACACACCGGAACCGGCAGCGCCGACAGACACGTTCTTACCGGCCAGGTCAGCCACGGTCTTGATGCTGGGATCAGTGGTGACGATCTGCACATCTTCCATGTACAGGGCGGCCACGGTGGAGAAGCAGTCGATGGGGTTCTCAAAGAGGTTGGTGCCGTTGTAGGCATAGGCCATCACGTCGGACTGGCAGAAGGCCAGCTCTGCGTTGCCGTCGGCCAGCTCTTCCACGTTGGACTTGGAGCCGTTGCCAACCAGACCGGTGACAGACACATTGGTATTGTTGGTGGCGTGCTGGGCGATGACGGAGCCGAAGGCGTAGTAGGTGCCGGACTCGCCGCCGGTGACGAAGCGCAGCTTCGCGGTAGAAGCAGCGGGAGCGCTGTCGCCAGTCTCATTGCCGGAGGCGTTACCGCCGCCGCAGGCAGTCAGAGAAGCGATGAGGCCCAGAGCCAGAATCAGAGAAAACACTTTTTTCATTCCAAATCCCTCTTTCACAGTTGAATTAGGTGGAAACGCCCGGTGCTTTTTTCAAGGGTGTTTCCGTAAGCATGTGCATAGTATACATGTATATCATTCATTTTGCAAGGGTCATTTTCTCTTTTTGGTGATTTTTTGCAACGTGCGAGTATTCATCTTGCATTTTCACGCTATTCTCTGCGTTTTCCCGCAAATGTCTTGCAAAACAAATGTCCGTCTTGCAAAAACACGCCCCGCCAGGAAAACCAGCGGGGCGTGTTTTGTGCAGTTTAACTAAGCGCAACTTACTGAATCACCTTGGAGTCTACAACTTCCTTCAGCTTGGCGGTGAAGTCCTCCAGGCTCATAGCGCCCAGATCCTCGCCGGCGCGAGTACGGACGGAGACCGTCTTGTTTTCCATATCCCGATCGCCTACAACGATCATATAGGGCACCTTCTCCAGAGTGGCCTCACGGATCTTCTTGCCGATCTTCTCGTTGCGGTCATCCACCTCCACGCGGAAGCCTTGGCCGTCCAATGCGTCAGACAGATCCTTGGCATAATCCAGCGCACGGTCGGTGACAGGCAGGATCTTCACCTGAACAGGAGCCAGCCATGTGGGGAAGGCTCCGGCAAAGTGCTCGGTGATGATGCCGATGAACCGCTCGATGGATCCGAACACAACACGGTGGATCATCACGGGCACGTCCTTGCCGCCGTCGCTGGTGGTATACTCCAGATCAAAGCGGCCGGGCAGCTGATAGTCCAGCTGAATGGTGCCGCACTGCCAGGTACGGCCCAGAGAGTCCTGAATGTGGAAGTCCAGCTTGGGGCCGTAGAACGCGCCGTCGCCGGGGTTCACCACATACTCCTTGCCGATGGAGGTAATGGCATCGGCCAGAGCGTTCTCTGCCTTCTCCCAGTCCTCCCGGGTGCCGATGTGGTCCTCGGGCATGGTGGACAGCTCGATCTTGTAGGGCAGGCCAAACAGAGAGTAGACCTCGTCGAACAGGCGGGCGATGCGGATGACCTCATCCTTGATCTGGTCCTTGGCCAGCAGGATGTGGGCGTCGTCCTGAGTGAAGCAGCGGACACGGAACATGCCGTGGAGCGCGCCGGAGAGCTCATGGCGGTGGACCAGGCCCAGCTCACCGTACCGCAGGGGCAGGTCTCGGTAGGAATGGGGTTCCAGCTCATAGACCAGAATACTGCCGGGGCAGTTCATGGGCTTGATGGCAAAGTCCTCGCCGTCAATGACGGTGGTATACATATTATCCTTGTAGTGATTCCAGTGGCCGGAGGTCTCCCACAGAGTCCGCTTCATGATCTGAGGAGTGGATATCTCCACATAGTTCCACTTCTTGTGGACCTGACGCCAGTAGTCGATCAGGGTGTTCTTCAGCACCATGCCCTTAGGCAGGTAGAAGGGGAAGCCGGGGGCCTCATCCCGGAAAGCAAACAGGCCCAGCTCCTTGCCCAGCTTCCGGTGATCCCGGCGCTTGGCCTCCTCGATGCGCTCCAGATAAGCGTCCAGCTCCTCCTTCTTGGGGAAGGCGATGCCGTAGATCCGCTGCAGGGTCTCCCGGTTGGAGTCACCCCGCCAGTAGGCGGCGTTGCAGGCCAGCAGCTTGATGGCGTTGCCCTTCACCCGGCCGGTGGAGTCCAGATGGGGGCCGGCGCACAGGTCGGTGAACTCGCCCTGCTTGTAGAAGGAGATGGGAGCATCCTCCGGCAGATCCTGGATCAGCTCCACCTTGTAAGGCTCGCCCTTCTCCTCCATGAACTTGATGGCTTCCTCGCGGGGCAGCTCAAAACGCTCCAGCTTCAGCTTCTCCTTGCAGATCTTCCGCATCTCGGCCTCGATCTCGGTCATGTGCTCCGGGGTAAAGGCAAAGGGTGCGTCCATATCGTAGTACCAGCCCTCCTTGATGGAGGGGCCGATGGCCAGCTTCACCTCGGGCCACAGGCGCTTGACGGCCTGCGCCATGATGTGAGAGCAGGTGTGCCAGTAAGTCTGGCGGTATTCCTCATTTTCAAAGCTGAATTCCTTGATTTCCTCAGACATAGTAATGTCTCCTTTCCTGCGGCGGTCTTTCCGCCCTTGGGGCAAAACAAAACGCCTCACCCCTGTTTTGGTCAGGGGTGAGGCGTAAAGCTCCACGGTTCCACCCTGCTTGCACAGTAAAACAAAATTTGTTTCGCTGTGCAAGCAGGGTAAAAAACTCCTTCGGAGTTTCTAATTGAAATCATGCAAGACACCCTTCCTGGGTTTCTTGCACACATTCTTCCTTCCCGCCAGCGAAAGTCCTTTTGCGCATTGTGCCGCTCGTGTCCTCTGTAACGGGAGGTCCCGTCCCGGCCTACATATCGGCGGGCAGCTCCAAGGCGGTGACTGTTCCGGTTCTGACTGACGCTGCTTTCAGCCCATGACAGCGTCTCTCTGAAGTTCTTCCCGGACAGCGTCCTTTTCCAAGCCTTTTTTCAGAATGGAATTATGATAGCACGGCTCTTTTGGATTGTCAAGGGG
>ENA-OYXX01000688-OYXX01000688.1-human-gut-metagenome-genome-assembly--contig:-NODE-688-length-14727-cov-4.518130_pt1 | contig 14727 bp, 9 predicted proteins | sample MGYA00243976_ERZ653434 | MGnify/ENA primary metagenome ERZ653434 (study PRJEB26926, sample SAMN06165112) | human gut metagenome | biome: ENVO:00009003; feature: ENVO:2100002; material: ENVO:00002003...
GCCGGTGAAGGCGAAGGGCGACGTGCGGTTGCGGTCGGTGTTGTCCATCATCAGCTCGGGAATCTGGGCCAGATTGAGGTTTACCTCCTCTTTCTCGTTCATCTTGAAGAGCTGGTCGGAGTCGCTGTTGGCCACCTCGTCGAGTATTTTGGCAATCTGTGAGCCGGTGAAAACCGAGATGATGGCGGGCGGTGCCTCGTTGGCTCCCAGACGGTGGCCGTTGGTGGCTGACATTATTGAGGCCTTGAGCAGGGCGTTGTGTTTGTGTACGGCGGCCAGGATGTTTGCCATGAAGGTGATGAACTGCAGGTTGCCCATCGGCGTCTTTGCGGGTGCTACGAGCAGCACTCCCGTGTCGGTACCGAGGCTCCAGTTGTTGTGTTTGCCCGAGCCGTTGATGCCGGCAAAGGGTTTCTCGTGGAGCAGTACGCGGAAGTTGTGGCGGCGGGCAACCTCGTGGATGAGCGACATCAGCAGCATGTTGTGGTCGTTGGCCAGGTTGGTCTCCTCGAAGATGTTCGCCAGCTCGAACTGGTTGGGAGCCACCTCGTTGTGACGTGTTTTGGCGGGAATGCCGAGTTTGTGGCACTCGATTTCAAGGTCAAGCATGAAGGCCTCGACGCGCGAGGGGATTGCGCCGAAATAGTGGTCTTCGAGCTGTTGGTTTTTGGCACTTTCGTGTCCCAGCAGGGTGCGTCCGGTCATGACGAGGTCGGGACGCGCCGAGAAGAGGGCTTCGTCAACCAGGAAATACTCCTGCTCCCAGCCCAGATAAGAGTTAACGTGTTTTACTTTGGGGTCGAAATAGCGGGCTACGCCTGTAGCGGCTTTGTCGACGGCGGCGAGGGCACGCAGCAGGGGAGTCTTGTAGTCGAGCGACTCGCCGGTATATGATATGAACACCGTCGGGATACAGAGGGTGTTGTCCATGATGAAGGCCGGCGAGGAGATGTCCCATGCCGAGTAACCACGTGCCTCGAAAGTGTTGCGGATGCCGCCGTTGGGGAAACTTGACGCGTCAGGCTCCTGCTGTACGAGCAGTTTGCCGTTGAACTTCTCAACCATGCCGCCTTTGCCGTCGTGCTCTACGAAAGCGTCGTGCTTTTCGGCTGTCGTCTCAGTCAGAGGCTGAAACCAGTGGGTGTAGTGGCGGGCGCCGTTGTCAATGGCCCATTTCTTCATACCCTCGGCGACGCTGTCGGCATACTGTCGGGGCAGCGACTGTTTGTTCTCGATAGCGTTGACGAGAACCTCAAAGGTCTCGCGCGGCAGATACTCGAACATTTTCTGACGGTTGAAGACCTGACGTCCGTAATAGGATTCGGGTCTCTCCTTTGGAATCTCGACGGCTACAGCCTTGTGGTCGGATGCTTCCTCGACCATCTTGAATCTGAGACTTGACATTGTTTTGATTTGAATGGGGTTGAATGTAAGGATTTGGAAACTCGGTGAGTTAAGTAATATGTAGAATATGTATGATTTGTCATTAAAACTTCAGGTCGCCCAGTCGGTCGACAGCCTCGAGAGTTGCCTCGTAGGTGTTGAATGCGGTCAGCCTGAAGTATCCCTCGCCCGATGGTCCGAAACCTGAGCCGGGAGTGCCGGCAATGTGACATTTGCGCAGCAGCTGGTCAAAGAACTGCCAGGAGGTCAGCTCGCCGGGAACTTTGAGCCAGACATAGGGTGAGTTTACGCCTCCGACGGCGCTGAGTCCGGCGGCACGGGCGCCGTCGAGCAACAGGCGGGCGTTACGCAGATAATAATCTATGGTCTGACGTGTCTGCTCCATGCCTGCGGGAGTGTAGACGGCCTGAGCGGCGCGCTGAATGATGTAACTGGCACCGTTGAATTTGGTGGTCTGACGGCGCAGCCAGAGGCCGTTGAGCGGAACCTGCTCGCCGGTAGAGGCGTCGAGGCCGGTCAGTTCGTGGGGGATGACTGTATAGCCGCAGCGCAGACCGGTGAATCCGGCAGTCTTTGAGAACGAGCGGAATTCGATGGCACAACGGCGTGCACCTTCAATCTCATAGATGGTGTGGGGCACGTCGTCTTCGGTGATAAACGCCTCATAGGCCGAGTCGAAAAGCAACAATGAGCCGTGGGCAAGCGCGTAGTCCACCCACGCCTTGAGTTGTGTGCGCGTCAGCGTGGTACCCGTCGGGTTGTTGGGATAGCAGAGATAAATGATGTCGGGCGACGTGACGGGGAGCTCCGGCACAAAACCGTTGCGCTCCGTGGCCGGCAGATATTCGATGTCGCTCCAGCGGCCGTCGGCAAGGCGTTCGCCGGCGCGCCCGGCCATGACGTTTGTGTCGATATATACGGGGTAGACCGGGTCTGTGACGGCCACGCGGTCTGTCGGTGAGAGTATGTCGCCAATGTTGCCTATGTCGCTTTTGGCGCCGTCGCTGATGAAGATCTCGTCAGTGTTGATGTCGGCGCCGAGGCGACGGTAGTCGTGTTCGGCGATGGCTTCGCGCAGAAATTCGTAGCCCTGCTCTGGCCCGTAACCGTGAAAACGCGAGGCTGTGGCCTGGTCGTCGACGGCGTGTCTCATCGCCTCGATTGATGCAGGGCAGATGGGTCGGGTGACGTCGCCGATGCCCATTCTGATGATTTCGGTGTCGGGATTGGCCTCGGCAAAGGCTCTCAGACGTCGGGCCACTTCGCTGAAAAGGTAGCTGCCCGGAAGTTTGCAGAAGTTGTCGTTGATTCTGAACATATCTTATTGCAATGTCTGTTTTGTTAGCTTTATGTTGTCTTCACGGGCTGTCGGGGGCGTTTAACTTCGTCGGTAGGTGCCGGTGAAGACGGTTGTCGCGGGTCCGGTCATCATCACGTGTCCATCGCCGTTGAGGTCGATGTCGAGCGGGCCACCCGGGAGGTTGACTCTGACGGGCCATTCGGCGCGTCCGGTTGCCACGGCTGCCACAGCGGTGGCGCAGGCGCCGGTGCCGCAGGCCATGGTCTCGCCGCTGCCGCGCTCCCAGACTCTCATGGTCACTTCGTGGGGGCTGTTGACCTCGGCCATCTCGATGTTGGCGCGGTCGGGCCACATGGGCGCTGTCTCAAGCTCGCGCCCCAGGCGGTGGACATCCACGTCGGCGAGCCGGTCGAAAAATATGACGCCGTGGGGATTGCCCATCGAGACAGCCGTGATTCTGACTTCTCCCGCTGCCTTTGTCATGACCGGAGCGTCGGTCATTGTCGGACCGTCATAAATCACAGGAATCTCCGACGGGGTTCTCACCGGTTCGCCCATGTCGACGGTTGCCTCGGTGACCGTATCGTTAGGACCGGTTACGAGGTCGAGAGTCTTCACTCCGGCCAGGGTCTCGACGCGCAGCCGGCGTGAGCGGCAGATGGCGTTGTCATAGACAAACTTGCCGACGCATCTGATGCCGTTGCCGCACATCTTTCCTTCCGAGCCGTCGGCATTGAACATGCGCATACGGCAGTCGGCTGTTTCGCTTGGTAAAATCAGGATTATGCCGTCGCCTCCGACCCCGGTGTGGCGGTCGCTCATCTCGACGGCGAGGGAGGCCAAATCATCCGGCATTGACTTCATGCAGTCTATATAGACGTAGTCATTGCCCAATCCATGCATCTTGGTGAACTTTATGTCAGCCATCGGTTGGTCTCTCTACAGTGTTATTGCCTGTCGGAATTAAATGCCGTTTTGAATAAAAACAATAACGGCGCGAAGTTACGAAAAATTATCGGAATCTTCATCAATATTTTTCAAAAAATCTTTTTGCTTCGGCGAAATTATAAATCGAAAGCAGGCTTAAGTCGCTGATAGAAGCGGACGTCACGCGGATTCCCAACCGTTCGGCATGAAATGTGGATTTGTGAGTGTAAGGGGATTTCGGTAATTTTGCAGGCATCTTTCCTCGCTGTAGAGACGACAATATCATAAATAATTCAGATTCACATATGTTTACTTTTTCAATCAGGTTGCTCGCTTTGATCGGGCTGATTTGTTTCGCAACGCCGGTTTATGGCCAGTTCAATCTCAAGAGGGCCGTCGGGTCGGCCGCAAAAACCGTCCAGGCCTTGACGCTGACCGACGAGCAGATGGCCGAATATGTCAAGGAATCAGTCAAGTGGATGGACGAGCACAATCCCGTCACTCCTGATGACAATCCTTATACCATACGTCTGAAAAAGCTTACTGAGGGTCTCACCGATGCCGACGGCATACCTTTGAACTTCAAAGTTTATGACGTTGTCGACGTCAATGCTTTCGCTTGTCCTGACGGCAGCGTGCGCGTTTTCTCATCGCTGATGGACATCATGAGCGACGATGAGCTCCTCGGCATTATCGGCCACGAGATTGGTCACGTGATGAAGCACCACTCCAAAAAGGCTTTCAAGACGCAGCTTCTCTCTGACGCCATGAAGGATGCCCTGGCCTCTACCGGCGGAAAGGCTGCCGCGCTGACCGACTCACAGCTCGGCACTCTCGGGTCGTCGCTTGTCAACGCAAAGTTTTCCCAGAAGCAGGAAAAAGAGGCCGATGATTGCGGCTACGAGTTCCTGAAGGCCCACGGTCGCAATCCGTGGGGAATGGTGATGGCTTTCGAGAAGTTCCTTGAGATGGAAGGCGGACAGGCCGCCAAGTCGAGCTATGTCACCAAGATGTTCTCGTCGCATCCCGAGACCAAAGACCGTATCAAACGTATGTCTGAACGCGCGCAGAAAGACGGTATAGTTCGCCCGGCAACCTCAGCTAAATGAGACAACCCGTATGGCTGAAAAGAAGAGATTCAGTTTGAGGATAATCCTGATAATCACGGTCTCTATGGCCGTGATTATCTTTTACGGCGCTACACTCGCGCTATTCGGCATGACTCTCGTGCGCCCGTTGTGGGTAGTCGTCGGGGCGGTTGTTTTTGCAGCTGCGAGCTGTCTTGCATTCGGACGAAAGTGGGCCGGTCTTACCGGCACGCGAAATGTCGTCATAAATGTAATCTGCAACCTTGTAGCCGTAAGCGGTCTGGCTATGGCTCTCTTTCTCGGGGTGAATTATTTCGGACGCAATAAAGCAGAAACCGTCAATGTTCGTGCCGAGGTAATGAGGGTTTATGCGGAGACCCACTACCGTACCAAACGTGTGGCCCGCAACCGTTATACGCGTGGCGAGCCATACAAAGTCTATTACATGGATGTCAGACTTCCGGATGGCCGTGAGCGCAAGCGCGAAATCCCGCTGAAACGCTACAATCGCTATGCCCGATCAAGTCACATCCGCCACACCCGGCCCGACAGTGTTGACCTGAGGCTTACCCCCGGAGCGTTAGGTTTGACAGTCATTGAGCCTGACTCCCCAAAATAGCCCTTGTATTAACTTGTATTAAAATAGGTGTGTCTGCTGTCATACGGCGATGACGCGGATGCCACCATACACGGAAATTGCCGGCACTCGGGTAGGGGCATGGAAAAATGTCGCGCTGCGGATCCGTCAGGTAGCCGAAGTGCGCCGGCAGTGTTTCATACCGGTCTGTGACGACGACATCGGCGCGTCCCGTTCGCATGACTTCAATCTGGTCACGGACCATGTCGGCTGTGGCGCCGGACTGAGATGCCCAGTTGCTCGATGGAGGTAAACCTCCGCTTTTTATGCCGAGAGCGTAGTCGGGGGTATCGTAATAAAGTATGCGCGGATTGTCGATACTGTCAACCCTATCAGCCATCGCACGGAATGAGGCGAGCGGCGGAGTTTCTCCGAAATTTTCATGATTCCTGCTTGCAGAGACATAAAGCATGACGATGACACACAGAGACTCGGCTGCAATTATCGGGGTGCGGACCGGCCATCGATTTTGCAGCAGAAGAACCGCCGCAGCCGGAGCAAACAGCCCGAACGTGTCATAGACCTGGTCTGTATATCCCATGTTATGGACGAAGCAGAGAAACATCATGTAGAGAAAAGCGAAAGCCATCCATAATCCCTTGCGGCCATAAATCCTGACCGATACAAAGATAATGCACAGAAGATAAAAGATGGCCCGTTTGCGGTGTGGCAGCAAGATTGAGATAGTCTGAATCAACTTTGAGGTATGGAACCCTTCGTCGTTTTCAATGGTCAGAGCCGTGTTGATGAAGTATTCCTCAATCATTGGTTTGAGGGCGCCGATTGACCACATCCATAGGGCTATGACGGCGCAGATTGCCAGCATTCCAGTCAGCCCCAATCCGATATTGCGCAGAAATATGGTCCAGAAGCTCATTTCGTCTCGGGGGGAGGGGGCTTTATGGCGCGCGTCAAAGACTGCGGCAATAATGGGGAGCGGCAGCATCATAATCGGGAATGACCATTTGACAAACATCATAGCTCCGAGAGCTACCCCTTCCAGAATGAAGAGCTCGCGGCTTATCCGACGTCCCGAAAGAGCCCTCACCGCGAGATAAATCATAAAGGCAAGCGGAATCTGAGCGAGGTCTTCGGCACGGTTCTCGGGATGGGAGAAATAGAGATAAACGACCGGCATGGCAATGGCGATGAAGGCCGCCGCCCGGTCTGACTGAAACATAAGCCGTGATACGGCCCAGATTACGCGGCAGGCGACAGCCATATTCAGGGTGAAGAGCCAGAACATTCCCCTCCATCCGGTGGGATCCATGAGATAGCCGAGACCATACCAGAGCCACAGCAGAGGTCCTTTTGAGTCTGTAAAATCCACATAAGGTACAAGTCCCTGCATGAGCCACCGTCCGCCGTCAAGAAACCAGGCCGAGTCAATGTGGCACAGCTCGGAGTGGGTGAACGGCGAGTCGGGAGAAGCCACCATGCTGCTGATAAGGGCAGTGAGCAGACATACCAGCCATGCGGTTTGGTTTTCTGTGGTGCGGAACCTCATATGGCAGAATGGTCAGGGGACGTAGCGGCGGAGGTAGTCGTCGGTTGACACGTCGGACGGCAGGTCGAGGTGTTTGCGCAGACGATATTTGATGGTTTCTACAGAACGCGGCTGGCGGTTTATAATCGAGGCTATTTCTTTGGTGTTCATTCCGATGACGATATAAGCGGCCATGCGTTGCTCGCCGTTCGACAGCCCCGGGTGGTCAGCTGTCAGACGCGCGAAAAATCCAGGGTTGATGCGCTCGAACGACGTGCGGAATATCTCCCAGACGTTCTGTGTCAGCCCGAGTCCCTGAATTTCACGCGAAATGCGCGGCAGGGCGTCGGGCGGAGCCTCATTGGCGAGCCGTTCGATGTTCGAGATTGACTCGACCATGTTTGTCAGCCTCATGGCCGAGGCCATCAGCTGACGGTCTTTGTTTGAGTTTTCCTCGATGATGGTGCGGAATTCGGCATCTTTGCCCGAAACAGCGTGCTGAAGGGTGGCCGTTTTGTAACGTTGACGGCGTAGTCGCATGATTAACAGGACGATGGCGATTAACGCGAGAATCAGCATGACGGCCATAATCCATGTCGATGTTCGCCATTGAATAGCTCTGCGTTCGGCCGCCTCTTTGCGATATTGCTCATCGCCAAGTTCGAAGTCTCTGACAGCCATGGCGTAAGGGTTGCCGCCTACCGACAGAGAGTCCTCGATACAGGCCGCATGACTCAGACAGTTGTAAGCCTCATTCCATCGCCCGAGTGATGACATAATATCTGCCTTGAGTTTCAGACGGTTGATTTCTATTGCATCGTCAATGCTTTCCGGGTCGGGAGTGTCTATTATTTCGAGCGCATGACTGACATCGCCCTGCCTGAAGAGTATGTCGGCGTAGTCAACCCGTTGCTGACGTGAGCTGAAGTAGATGTTTTCATCATCGGCATAACGCTCGTAATATGTGCGTGCTATGTCATACTGCCCCATTCGGCGGTAAATATCTGCGATGGAGAGGTCTACTAATATCGTGTCGGTGCGGGTACTCGCATATTTTTTCGAGACTTTGGCGGCGGCGAGTGCTTCATCAAGCCGTCCCTGCATACACAGCAGCGTTGTCAGGTTGCTCTCCATAACGCACTTGAACTGGAGTTCGTCATATTTCCGCAATAATCCGGTTGAGGCAAGCTCGTCAATTTCGGCTCTCTGGCGTGTCAGATATTTCTTGACGAAAGCTGTGTCTGAGGCGAACAGAGCCTGAGAGATCACGAGATTTTCGGCTGCCAGGTCATAATGTCTCAGAGAGTCAGGTTTGGGGTAGTGAAGAAGTTCGAGGGCTATTTGGGCGGCTTCGCTCTGTCGGTTGGCCAAAACGAGAGTTTCTGCGGCTCGTTTGATGGCTCTCAGTGTGTTAAATTGTCCCAAAGAGGCTGAGTGATTGCGATATAGTATTATGTATTCTTTGGCTGCTTCGCCATATCGGCCTATTCTGGAGCACATATCTGATTTGACCATCCTGATGCTGTAGTCCTCGGGGTTGAGTGCGAGCAGTGAGTCCATATAGGCAATTCTCGTCTCTAAGGAAAGCGAGGTGTCTTCCATCCGCTGCTTATAGAATGCTTCCCTGACCGTCGAGGGTTTAGGCTTAGAGGAGTGTCCCGGGGGCGCGCCCGATGCTGTGATTGTGGCTAAGAGTAACAGCAGAGGTGCCAGTGCAAGTATGATTCTATTGTTGTGCATTGTCAGTTTACATCTTGATTTTGCAAATATAGTCATTTAATTTCAACGGCCAAGCCCTGAGCAGGTAAGTTTTCTTGGACTCAAATTTTTTGTTTTGGCCTCACTTTAACATACGTCATCGTGCAGGATTGCGTCGAAATGTTGTCTATAATGTGTGTATAATCAGGGCATTAGGCTGATGAAGTAGGTCTGTCGCATACGTCAAATGACTTTGCCGACGTTTTGTAGTAGCTTCGGTGTTGGCGGAGACATTGACGTATAGTTACATTTGCAACAGACGCTAACGACGAGGCCGTCAGGCCGTGTTGGACTGAGACAGCGTCATAACATTCATATCACAGCGACGGTTCAGTCCCCGTCGATAAACGCAATAACATATTCTTATTCTTATGGGTCATTTTTTACGTTATGTGCTTGCGGGCATATCTGTCATGGCCGGAGTGTCGGCCGTACAGGCTCAGCAGCTTGAATCATCTGAATGGCAGACGACATCTGATTCTCATGTGTCAGCAAATATTGTGTCGCGCGCTCAGTCAAATCTGCTTACGATTAAAATTAAGTTGTCATCGCCGGAGATCGCATTAAGCAGATGTTGCTTTTATGATTTAAATGAGCGATGCAAGAGATATGCTGCGGATATTGATCCTAATTCCTCGAGTCAGGAGGTTGGGCTACCGCCGAGAAAATATATGTTTGTTTTCACTTTCCTGGAAAAGAAGAGCAGTGTGCCATATCTTGTTGTAATTCCCGAGGTTGACATGACGAAGGGCGATGTAACTCTCGAGGTGTCAGATGCCGAAGCAACCAACCTGATGTCGCCAAAAACGATTCTTCCTGACGGACAAATAGCCAGCATACCCACATATGATGTCGACGAGGAGGAGATAAAAGAGGCCGGCACCGTAAAAAATGGACAAACATATTTCACCTTGTTCCGAGGCAACACATGTTTATATTGTGTTGAGTCAGCTTCGGTTGATTTTAGGAATAATGTCTCAGAGCTTGACGGAACCACAATTTTTAATAATGGACAGTTCTATGTCAACGATTTGCCTGAAGAGATTCAGGCTGCCTCAATTCAAGTGCTTACAGGCCTTAATAACGAACTTTATTATATAATTCATAACTTCGGCAAGGGCGTCAGTGAATCAAAAGAGGTGACAAACAGTGCCGATTCATGGTTTAAAATAGATCCGGTCTATGGCGATATCCCGGACTGTGATGCCAAACCTAATGATGGTCCGTTCTATAAGAGCTCTTTCATTGTTGGCTATGAAAACTGCGATGTCGATGGAGTCGGTTTATCTACGACATCCCGTGTCACACCGTCTCACTGCTTTATAAGCGCTCCTGAGTTTTCTGAAACAAATCCTCTTGAGCTGATTGTTACGGTTGGAAAAGCATGGGCTGATAATATGAAAGCACAGTATATGCGCGAATTTTATCCTGTTGTCGCGCCTCCGGTGCGTATTGTAGATGGCAAACTACGTCATCATGTCTATCCTTTTAGTGACAATGGTTCGATAGCAATCTGGGCAAATAGTGAAGGCGGTCCGGAGTTTTTCCTCGGTCGAGAATTTCCGTCCCATCCCCGTTTTTCATGGTTTGACAATGAAGTGGTGAACCCGATATTCGGTAATAATGTTCCTGTCTTGGCTGTCAATACCTTATGGACTAAAAATAAGACAAACTGCTTTTTTATCAATGGTATAGGCCGTCTTGGCGAGTATCGTATCTCAGATATGGTACTCGGCAACGCCACAGTCGAGATTAACGGAGAAGAAGTGACCTCCGGTTCATTTACCGACCTTATACAGTGGAGCTATCGCGGTTTGGCCAAAAAGCCGGAGGCCGCTGACTGGAAAATTACATTTAAGGTTGACGCTATCCTTGTAGATGGACAGCAGAGCTCCAACGAGACTGTCATGACGCTGCGTACCGAAGGCGACGATTATGTAGCCCCCACTATGACTATGCTGAACTTCCGTGACCGAGATGACCGTATAACAGACCGTTTTGAGCTGGCAGAGGACGCGACGCTCGAATTTTCTGCCGGGGATTTTCTGTCAAATGTAACAGATAATAATGATCCGTGGTTCGGTTGTCAGTCGTTGGCTTCTGTCAAGGTTGAGTATTCGGCTGAGGACAAAGATGAATGGAAAGAGATAGCCGTCGAGGAGGTCCCTGAGTTGTTCTATATGCCCGGATACGGCCATTTTTATCGCGGTTCATTAGCGGGAATGGGCTCCACCCATACGCCTACCGGATGGTATGACCTGAGAGTGACTATTGCAGATAATTCGGGCAACGCCCAGACACAGACATTGTCCCCTGCAGTCATGATTTCAGAAGGATGTAGTCTGGAGAGGATAGATAGCGACAATGCAGTCGGTATCAGTGTCTGTGGCTCGGAAATAAGAGTTTCAGGCGTGGAAAATCCGCTTGTGAAGATTTGTGATCTGACCGGTCGCGAATTAAAGAGTGGTCGCTCAACAGTTATCGATGCATCAGGCCTTTCAGGTGCATTAATTGTGAGCGTATATGACGGACAAATGGTTAATAATTATAAAATAATACTCTAACACAATTCATACGCGACGGATATCGTGCAATCCCTGACAATATCGAATTGTGGTCGCGTATTACTTAATTAATAACATCAGACGGTGCAATTCACGTCATCATCATAATAATATACACCTACATGAGCCAGTTTTTTCGTAATGCACTCTTTGGAGTGACCATTTTGAGCAGCGTCTCATTTGCTTGGGCCGATATGGCAACTGCTGTCACACAAAATCGGCCGTCTTATGCCTCATTATTAAAAGAGTCTCGGGCAGATAATGTCAAACTGCAGATCAAAACCTCGGTAACTTTTCCGTGGATATTCCCTTGGGAATTCTTTCTTTATAATCTTGATGAACCCAATACACGATATTTTGCCCAAGCATCCGAAGATATTTCATTGGATCTTCCTAAAGGGCGTTGGATGTTTGTCATGGTACTGAATGACCTGGCCCAATCAACTCCCTATTTCATTGTCAGGGACAATATTGAGGTCAATGAAGACATGACAATCGAAATCTCTGATCTTGATGCCAAGAATCATATGACACTCAAAACCTTGCTCCCAAACGGCGAGGAAGCCATTGTGAATAAAACCAACAGCGAAACACGCGAGATCCTCGAGAAAGGTAACGTTAGAGATATTTCACAGACAATAGCCATTTTCCGTAAAAATTCCAATATTGTCAGAGTGGAAAGCCTTAAAGTGTTCTTATTAAGGACCTTTGATCCCACATATAATGAGAATATAGATTATCGGGGAGACTTTTATATTTCTGACCTCCCTGAGGATATGTGGTTGGTAGCTAATCGCGAATGTACTACTGAGGACTCTGAGACATATTATTCTACATATACTTTCGGAAACTCCATTTCCAAGGATATTGAAGTAACAAATAATGCTCCGTGGATAAAAGTAGAGTCTGATTTTGGAGAGATTCCGGAGTCGGATATATCAGCGCAGAATGGAGGCTACTATCAGTATTGTGAGGTGAACAGTTTTGACAATCGCGACATGGATGGCATGGGTACACGTTCAACCTTTGGTAACGGGAAACCTTATTTCTACATCAGCTGTGATGAGCCTAAGATGGAGGGTCTTGATTCTTATCGTCTTAGCGTTTTTCCCGGCAAGGCTTTGGGATATTCGGGAACTCCGGATGATCCCAGGGATTTCTACACGATATTGGCTCCCGGTGTTATGCCGGTTGATGGCAAAACCAAGCACATGGTTTATCAATTTGACGATGGTGGAGGTATGCCCCTCTGGTATAATAAGGAGAAACCCGAATTCAAGTTTGGCTGTGAATTTTACTATCATCCCCGCTTCAGTTGGGAACAGGGTGAATCTGACCCGGTGCCTGTTTACGGAAACAATGTGCCTGTAACTGTCTTCTCCCAGACATGGGGACGCGATTTCAATATGAACTGCTGGTTCATTGATTATGTAGGACGCTATGGCGAGCAACGGTTTGTGGACAAGCAGGTTGCCAAAGCCACGGTTGAAGTGGATGGAGTGGAATTGACGTCAGACATTATTCAGAAAGTTTTGGCATGGAGTTACAAAGGATTTGAAAATACCTCAAAAGCCGCCGATTGGAAGGTGACAATGTCAAACGAGAACATTATTGTTGATGGTAATAATGCCTCAAATCTGACTGTCAGCGAGTTTAACACCGGACGTGAGGACTTCTATCCGCCCACACTGACTATGCTGAATTTCCGCAACGCTGACGACCTTATTACCGACCGTTTTGACAAGCCCGCAGACGGCACGCTCGAGTTCTCGGCAGCTGATTTTATTCCCAATGAGACCGAAGACAAACTTGTATGGTATGAGTGTCAGAATCTTGACCGGGTCAAGGTTGAATATTCGGCTGAGGGTGCCGACACTTGGCGCGAACTGTCGGTTGCCGAAGTCCCCGAACTCTTCTTCTCGCCCGGTTACGGCGGTTTCTACCGCGGCTCTCTCAAAGATGTTGTGAACAACTCGCCGACAAGCTGGTATGACCTCCGCGTGACCGTTACAGACAAAGCAGGCAACACGCAGACACAGACTCTCTCGCCCGCATTTAGAATTGACGAACAGGTATCGCTCGACAACCTCATGGCCGACAGCAATGTAACTGTCAGCGTCGAAGGCTCGCAGCTCACGGTTAACGGCGCTTCAGATAACGCAGTTGTTGAGGTCTATGACCTCGCCGCCCGCAAGGTCATTGAAGCAAAAGCTCTTACGGTCAGCCTCGACGGCTTCACCGGTGCGTATGTTGTCAAAGTGACCGATGGTGAAAATGTAAACACTTTCAAGATAGGTCTTTAAATACTGTTAGCAAGCAAAAAGGATAGAAAGAAGTAGAGCTTTTTTGGGAGCGCCCGGTCCGTGATGGTCCGGGCGCTTTAAGCATAAGCGTGTAGCAAAAGTGAATGCTCAGAAAATCCGCCGGTGTTTCAGCCAGAAATGGACGAGTGCGCGGGCGTGGAGCAGAGCCGCGCGCGAGAAGAGGCGGCGGGTGGTGGCTCGTTGCCAGTCGTGAACAATTGACAGACGCGGCAGACAGACCACGCGTCGTCCCGACTTCCTGACGGCCATACAGAAATCGGCGTCCTCCGGGCCGAAAAATATGGCCGGGTCAAGACCTCCGGCCTCCTCATAGACTTCGCGCGTGAACATCTGTGCCGCGCCGATGACATAGAACGGCTCGAAATCGTCTGCGGGAATCTCTGTGGCAAACGAGGTGACATCTTTGGAACGAATGACATTGCGCAGTTTGACCCCCAGACCGGGATAAGGTTTGAAGCTCGCCTGGACGCGTCCCTTGGGATTGCGGAGCAGTGGCGCCACCAGTCCGACGTCGGGGTGCGTGTCGAGGTATGCCGACAGGGCGGCGATGGTGTCGGGCGAGGCAATGGTGTCGTTGTCGAGAATCATCAGATGGGCCCCGCGGGCCTCGGCCAGTCCGGCATTGCGTCCGCGGGCTACGCCGACATTCTCGGAGAGCCGTATAATCCTGACGCCGGGAAACTGCCGGTCCACCTCGCCTGAGGTGCCGTCTGTCGATCCGTTGTCGACAAGTATGACCTCACTGTCGGCCCCGGGCGCCGTCATGGGCGCGAGCGAAGAGAGGCAGCGCAGGGTCAGCGCGGCCTGGTTGTAGGTCAGGATGACGACGGAAATTTTCATGAAACCGGAGTCAAGTGTCAGCCGAACAGCTTTATCTTTAGTGCCTTGAAAGCCTCGCGCAGCTCGCCCACAGAGCGGAAGCGGCCCAACTGTCTGACAATGAAGCGGGGCGAAAGGAAAAATCCGAGATTGTTGCGGAACAGCAGTTTCTCCATCTCGCGTGACGAAAGATTGGGCAGATTGAGTATAGACTCGCGCTGCACGTCGGTGGGCACATAGTCGTCGGTGGCGAGCCAGCCGTTCTCCTTGCAGATGCGATAGTATTCTGTGCCGGGGAACGGTGAGACGATGTTGAACATGACCTGGTCGGCTCCGACCTTCTTGGCCTGACGCAGTGTGTCGCGCCTGTCTCTTATACACATCTGACGCTGCCGACGACTCCTTCCGTGTAGATCTCGG
>ENA-OYXX01000690-OYXX01000690.1-human-gut-metagenome-genome-assembly--contig:-NODE-690-length-14683-cov-3.902858_pt1 | contig 14683 bp, 16 predicted proteins | sample MGYA00243976_ERZ653434 | MGnify/ENA primary metagenome ERZ653434 (study PRJEB26926, sample SAMN06165112) | human gut metagenome | biome: ENVO:00009003; feature: ENVO:2100002; material: ENVO:00002003...
AAACTTTGGGCTTCATGGTCGGGATGTTTTATTGTGCGAAGTTACTGCGTCCGGGGCAACGTCAAGTGCCGCTGACGCTTTCCGTCGGAGAGCTTGACGGCAGCCTTCCGCAATTTTTCTTCGTACCTATAAAAATTGGGTATTCCGTCCGCACCCTCTGACTACACACTTGCCTTTTGCTCCCTTATGTCCGCAGTGCTCACTTGCACATAAAACGGTTCTCCCGACCAGGAAGCTCAAAGAGCTTCACAAAAGGGAAAAGAATCGAACTCTCAAACATAAGGAACTATGAAAGGAACAGAACATTTCAAGCAAGTTATCAAGAACTATCTTGATAAGAGAGCGGAGAGCGATGAACTCTTCCGAGCCAAGTACGAAACCACCACTCGCACTATCGAGGACGTTGTGACATACATACTCAATGAGGTCAAGGCATCGGGTTGTTGCGGTTTTTCCGATGATGAGATTTACTCAATGGCGGTGCATGTCATAGACGAGCCTGACATTGAAATCGGAAAACCGGTGACGTGCGGTGTAGTGGTCAACCACCACGTTGAACTGACCGAGGAGGAAAAGATTGAGCAAAAAGCCATTGCCCTCAAACGCTTCCAAGATGAAGAACTCCGCAAGTTGCAGACTCGCAACTCCAAGCCCAAGGCAGTAAAACCGCAGGAGAACAAGCAACCCGAATTATCACTCTTTGGCGATGACTTTTAAGCCATGAAAGCGCGTACATCATTCGAGAAACAGGTGGCAGCCTCCAACGAGAGGCTGACCGCCATTGCTCCCAAAGTTATGGAGTGGGGAGTAAGAAATCTGTTCAAGTACCCGGCATTCAGAGTGCCGAGCGGTCTGACCACATGCGGAGACTGCGGTCATAAATTCCGACACGAGGGAAAAGGTCAGTTCGTTGTCTGCCCTCATTGTGGTCGCAGACTTGAAATTAAGGACACCTTTAATCGCACTCATAAGGAAAGCACTTACTATGCAGTTCTTGACACCATCGACGGACTGCAAGTGGAACGAGTGTTTCTATTGACCGTAGAGTTTAAGAAAGGACAGCCGTTGAACTCCTATAATGTGGAGGTGTGCCGTCTGTGGCTCAATGCCAAAGGTCAGACCGCACTTACATCAAAGGCGAGGACAATAGGTTATTATCGGGATTGCTTCAACTGGGGTTCAAAGATTGAACTCAGGAATATGTCAGACGTTCACCACATCATTGCCAACACTTGGCACTATCCGAGATACAAGGCAATTCCGGAACTGAGACGTAACGGAATGAAAGGCACTTTGCCCGATTGCCACCCCTTTGAACTGATGAAGGCTCTACTGACCGACACAAGGATTGAGACGCTTATGAAAGCCGGTAACCATAGAGCGGTAAAATTCTTTCTATCCAATAAGTCTATGCTTGACAAGTGCTGGAACTCACATAAGATTGCAATGCGCAACGGCTATCTGATTAAGGATTACGGATTGTGGTGCGACCTTATCACTCTGCTTGGCAAAGCCGGAAAGGACACCCGAAATGCAAAATATATCTGCCCCGTCAATCTTAGTGTCTCCCATGACATATGGCTCGACAAGGTAACTACTGCCGAAGAGAAGCGCAGAAAAGCCGAGCAACTTGCCAAAGCGAAAAAGGACGAGAAAAAGTTTTATCAGTCTAAGTCTTGTTTCTTCGGCATTGTTATCAAGGACAATGATATTGAGGTATCGGTACTTGACAGCATAGAGGCATATCAGAACGAGGGAGAATCCATGCATCACTGCGTTTTTAAATGTAATTATTTCAACCGCGAGGACTCAATCATTCTGTCGGCTCACGACAAGGACGGAAACCGCATCGAGACCGTAGAGTTTTCGCTGACCGAGAACAAGGTCATACAGAGCCGAGGGGTCTGCAACTCCAACACAGAGTTTCACGACCGGATTGTAAATCTTGTAAACGCAAACGCCCACCGCTTCATTAAGGCAAAGGCTTCAGCATAATAGTTCCTTATAAATTCCGACATCCGTCTCCTGCCGTGAGGCAGGGGCGGATTTATTCAGGATAAATAGGTAAACTAAAAATATTATCCCATAGTAAGCAAGTATCAAAAGAATTTATTAACTTTGTAATACAAAACAAGAAGTGTATGAAAACCAAGATAATTACCATTGCCAACCACAAGGGAGGCGTAGGAAAAACAACATCCACAGCGTCTATCGGTGACGCACTCGCCATCCTCGGAAAGCGGGTTCTGCTGATCGACCTTGACGCGCAGCAGAACCTCACGTTCACGCTTACGAAGAACGAAGAGCCGGAGACCAGTGTCTATGATTCTCTTGTGAAGGACGCTCCGCTTCCAATCGTCAATGTCAGGAAGAACCTTGACATTGTTCCGGCTTCCCTTGAACTGGCAAGAGCCGAAATCGACATGGCTACCAAGATAGCGAGGGAGGGTATTCTCAAATCCCTGCTTGCCGACCATATCGACAAGTACGACTATATCATCATTGACTGTCCGCCGTCGCTCGGCATTGTCACAACCAATGCGCTTGTGGCTTCCGACAGGCTCTATATACCGCTGACCGCCGAGGCTCTTCCGATGAAAGGTCTCGCAATGCTTGACGATGTAGTGAGCGAAGTCCGCAGACGTGTCAATCCGGCTCTGGAACTCGGAGGCGTTTTCTTCACACGTTTCAATAACCGCAATCTCAACAAGGAGGTGGTGAAGATGATTGAAAACAGATATGCCGACAAGGTATTCAAGACCAAAATACGTGAGAACATCACTCTTGCCGAAATGCCCCTTTCCGGTCAGTCCATCTTTGAGTACGACCCTAAGAGCAACGGAGCAGTCGACTACATGGCACTGACCGAGGAGATAATCGCAAGAGAAGAGAAATAGGTAAACTACATTATCAATAATAAAGGATACAAGACTACTTGCCTACTTTTATACAAGTTGGCAAGTTGATAAATCATAAAGACAGACACCATGGCAAATAAGAACTTAGCATCGCTGATGAACGGCATAATGGGTGAGACAAAGCCTGCAGAACCGGCTATCGAGCAGCCCGAACCGACGGCTGTCGAAGTGACCGAGGAAATGAAAGCCAATCTGGAAGCCAACCGCCGCCGGAATGTAGGCCGTCCGCGCAAGGGCGAGTCCGGCTCAAAGACAAACGAAGTCCGGGCCACATTTATAGTTGACCCCGAATTGATCCGCAAGGTCAAATACATTTCACTTGTCGAAAGCTCACTCCTGAAAGATGTAATCTCAGAAGCCCTGACCTCCTACATCGATGCATGGGAATCCGAGAACGGAAGAATCCGACTACCGAAGAAAAAATGAAGAAGGTGCTTGTCATCGGCTGTCCGGGTGCCGGGAAAAGCACTTTTGCACGCAAGCTGTCTGCGAAGACCGGCTTGCCGTTGTACTATCTTGATATGATATGGCATAAGGCTGACCGAACTACAGTATCGACTGAAGAATTTGATGCGGCGCTATCGGAGATAATGAATCATGACCGTTGGATTTTGGACGGAAGCTATCTTCGTACATTGCCAATGAGACTTGGAAAAGTCGAGACCGTTTTTTTCTTCGATTTACCACTCGATGTCTGCCTTTCTGGAGCGATTGAACGACTCGGAAAGAAACGAGAGGATATGCCATGGAAAGATGATGTACTTGACGAAGAGTTCCGTCAGTGGATAACAGATTTCCCGGAAACCCAGTTGCCGATAATCAATCTGCTTCGTGAATCCTATGGTAGCAATGTAGTCAGATTCACATCAAGACAGGAAGCCGATGAATACATTGAACGATTATAGAGAAAATCAAACCAGCAATAATCAAGTTTATCCTCATGGATAACTGGCTATTGCTGATTTTATATTATTGATCCAAATTGAATTCTCTATTTATTCGCACGCCACCACCTTGTAATCCTGAAGAGTGGCATGAAGTTCATTGACTGATGTAATCATATTTTCGATTTTCTCAAGTCTCTTTTTAAGGAACGCTTTTGATGGCTCGGAATTGTCGTGGCTCTGCAATCCGGTCTTATGGCGTTTTATCCCTTCAAGTTGAGACTTTAATCCAGACACCAAAGGCAGAAGATTCTCCGTGTCACAACTGTCATCTACGGTAGTACCATACTTCACGGAAATGTATTCTTCAAAAATTGGAAGAGTCTGACAGAAGTCTTCACTGTCATACTGAAGCTTCGTAAGCTTACGCAAACTCTGCTTACTTGCTTTCGCAAAGTTCTTTTGGAAAGCTACATCGATATTATGGGCACCTCTTTGAATAGCATTATCGAATGAGAGGGAGTTGCGTACAAGATATGAACTCGTTTTTTCGGACAGCTGGATAAATTCCACTCCTCTCATCATTATACTCAACAATGCCATAAATGAAGCTGCATCGTAGGGCCAATGCTCTTTCTGCATGATTGGCTCGAAGTAGTGTGCATCGCATACAAACGGTGCGTCCGGCAGCATTTTCATCAATGACTGTCTGAGACGAAGGTCTGCCGGCAATAAACCGGGCTTATACACTATATGACGGACGGTGGGCTTCGTCAACTCAAATTCTGCCATCAGCTCCTCTATTGAGTATTGCTTATCAAATCCGAGACCCACATACATTCGTTTCATTCTCAGATTGCGGTCTTTTGAGTTTTCAATGAAGCGCAGTGCGACAAGGCTTGCCGGGAGTTTGCCGTTCTCGCGCCAATAACTGCACACGAAATCAAACTCCTTGTCCGAAAGATACAGAAAATCCTTACGGACATATTCAATTCCAAGGACTGTTACATACTGATATTCACCATTCTTATTAACGGTACGATTCAGGAACGAATATCGACCCTGGAAGTCGGCTACTTCTCTGGCGGTCTTTGGACCTACGTTACGATGTCTTCTTCTGAAATGTTTGATGTCAATGTCGAGGATGCTTTTTACATCGGAGCATCCGCAGTTTGAAAGAGCGTTACGCGCTCTTACAGAGAATAACCCCAGATCAAACAATTGGTCGAGCGAGGTTCCGAGTGTGACAGTTTCAATGTCGAGTAGAGTGTCAGACATAATAGAGTGTCGTTAATCAATTAATACTATGTCCACGGCAAATTATAGATACGCTGAATCATGTGGCACTCAATCCGCAGACTTTTTCATAACGCCTATATCAACTCTATTGTTTATTCAAGGAACAAAATTAGGAACAAATGTATCAGTGAAAAGCGAACCTTGACTCTACCGAAGCATCGCCAAGGCTCGCTGACCTACGCCGCGATGCGTGGATTATAATTCAATGTCGTTGAACAGATTGCTCTCTATACTCATCACACAGTCAAGTGGTATGGACTGTTTGTCACACAGTATAATCATACCTTCTATTTCATCTATCTTTTTTATTTTCCCTTCTGTCTGACAATACCGTCCACCCTGCTTGAGTGAATCCTGCTGGAAATAGGTTATCCTGATTGTCGCGTCTTTCTCTATCGCAAAGACAAGTCGGCGGGATAACTTGTCAAGTTCCTCCGCTGACAGCTCCGGTTTCTCGGAAGTGAGTCTGGCGGTTTCGGCTATGGCAGCATCATGTCCGGTCAAGGCTGCAAACGGTGCGAACTGGGCCGCACGGTTCTCCATAGACATGGGTGTCCGTGTTTTGCTCACATGGTGCGGAAGATTGATTATATCGTCATACCTACTCATGGTGTCCTCCTATCTGTTGGTTACGGTCGCGCTGCGTGGCTCCGTCGGCATAGTTTAGCCCTTTAAGAATGGCGTTCTTCCCAAACATCTTCTTGATTTTCAAGACTGCCTCCTGCCTGCGCCGCTCCTTGGCAAGTTCGGCTTTCTCCGCTTCCTGCTGTCGCTTCAACTCCTCATAATCCGTGAACAGGTCGAGCTGCATGGCTTGTGGCCTTGATTTCACATCTTCCTCATGAATCAGGCGATTGATTGATAGTGTCAGGCGTCGCACATGCAGGTCTGGATTGATTATCCTGTCGTATAACTCAGCGACTTTCTCAGTCAGTATCTTTCCGGATGATGTCGGACGGTCGAGATTGATTGTGCCATGGGCATGGACAGGCACCTGACGTCCGTAATGGTCGGTGGTGATCTTGCCGTTATACTTTGCCCTAATCTCCAGTCTTGTCAATGATTCTATATCGTAGCCAACGGTCAGAACGAGCTGGTCAGTTACAAGACGTTTGTCAATAAGGTCGAGCGATACACTGTCAGCCATTTCGAGAACCACATTTCTCGCCTGTGCAGAAGTATATGCACAGGTCAACACCTGCCCGCTGCTGATACTCTTCGCTTCCGGACGATATGATTTCACATAGTCCATTGTGACCGGTTCCCAGCCCCAGGCATGGTCAATCAGAAGCTCTGCGTTCACTCCGAACAGTTTATACAGAAAATCCTCATGCTCGATTGAGCAACGGGCAATGTCGCCCATCGTCAGTATTCCGTATGGTGTGAGACGGTTGGCAATACCGCGTCCTACACGCCAGAAATCCGTGAGTGGCGTATGCTCCCACAGCTGACAGCGATATGACATCTCATCAAGTTCTGCGATACGGACGCCGTCCTTGTCAGGCGGCATCTTCTTGGCGACTATATCCATGGCTATCTTGCATAGATACATATTCGTGCCGATACCAGCCGTTGCGGTTATACCTGTCTCAGCCAATACCTCCCGAATCATCTTCATAGCAAGCTCATGAGCCGTCATGCCGTAGGTTTTGAGATATGCCGTCACATCCATTATCACCTCATCGATGGAATAGACGTGAATATCCTCCGGTGCGATATATCGGAGATAGACATTATATATCCGGGTACTATACTCAATGTAGTGAGCCATCCTCGGAGGAGCCACAAGATAATCTACCGCAATCTCAGGGTGTGAATCCAAGACCGCTTTCGAGTATGACTTTCCCTGCCGTCCACGTCGATAGTTTGCTTCCCGGACTTTCTGCACGACCTCAAACAGCCGAGGTCTGCCCCCTGTGCCATATCCCTTCAATGCCGGAGATACGGCAAGGCATATCGTCTTTTCTGTGCGAGACGCATCAGCCACGACGAGACATGTGTCAAGCGGATCAAGTCCCCGCTCGACACATTCCACTGAAGCGTAAAACGACTTCAGGTCTATGGCAATATACTGTCTCGACACGTTCAAATATCCCAGTCGACGTTGTAAAAGCCGACTGGTTCATCCTGACTGTTGTAGAACAAATCCTTTAACTCGTCACATCCCAGATTTCTTGAAACATAGTAGACGGCTACATCTGCGAGGAAGTATTCGTCATACATTCCATCATTATTGTTGTCAAATGCAAGGAAGTACTCCGAAGGATTTATTCCATTTTCGTCACACAACTGCATTGAGTTTCTACAAGCATCGCAGACTGATGGCATAGGAATCTTTAAGGCGATGCAGATATGCGAGGCTGTCCAGTAGGAAATGCCATTGCACATTCCATCTGGATTTTCAAAGAATATTTGTGCCTTACTCTTTTTAGGCGCAATAATTTCTTTGTCAGAAAAATCTTTCGGATTCAAGGGGAAGCCAATAGCATTAAGAAGTGCCAAAGCCGGGGATTGAACCCGATCCAGATTCTTCTTCAATGTTGTGGTATTGATTGAATCTCCGCGTCTCAGAATTAAAATACAGGAATCATATAGAAGTTTCAAGGGAATCTTAAAATCTCCATTAGTTGATTCTCTCATGCCATACAAGACATCGTTCGACACCATTTCAATACGATATCCCTTACCGCTGACACTGGTTATCGCTTTAAGCTCTTTGATTTTCGATATAAACTCTGAATAGTGCATAGTCAAACGTATTATTGTCAGATACTTCTTCCCATTTCGTAAGCCTGCTGCATATAGGGAGTATCAAGGATTTCACCCTTCTGATATACTCCCTTGCCGAATATCACCCTCATTTCCTTTGAGCCGGGAATACAATCCGCCATGCCTCGCATACAGGCGAGCGTCGTGTCCATAGTATGCTCCTCATCTTCGGCTGCGGTCATGATGTAATACAACTCCTTGTCGCAGATAGTCTCATACTTAGCCACCATACGGTCGAACACCGCTTTCAACTGGGCTGAGACAGAATACATATATACCGGGGATGCGAATACAAGAACGTCCGCTTCAAGTATCTTAGGCATCAGGGCGTTCATGTCATCCTTCTTGCAGCATACGCCGTCATGAGAGCTACAGTAGTAGCAACCTGAGCAGAATCCTATGTTGTGAGCGGAGATAAAATATTTCTCCACATCATGACCGGCTTCAGACGCTCCTTTAAGGAACTGGTCACAAAGTGTGTCGGAGTTACCTCTATGCCGGGGGCTACCCGACAGTATCAATACTTTCTTTGCCATATATCAATTTTTCAGTTTTTCGTATATTTTTCTTTGATTATCTCGTAGGCTCGTCGGACACAGGAATATATCTCGCTGTCGGGCATATCCTCATTGAGATTCACTCTTAGCCAGAACTTCATCGCCTTGTTTACCGGGGTGGTCACTGCCGAATATCGCTCCGTTATCCTCGCAATCTCTTCATCGGTGGAACGGAACGACACCGAGGTAAAATCGTCCATATCAACCATGCAGAACATGTGGCTCAGAACATAGAATACAAGTGTGGAATCGAAGCGCGGAGCAAACTTCCCGAAGGGTGTTTTCTCCGTCACTCCGTCCATCGACAGGCAATAATCGCGAAATTGCTCGATGTTCACTGTCAGAGGAATAGTTCTGGCTCGCGGCGTTTTGAGTTCTGTGCGTAGAAAATTTTTCCGGCTGTGGCATACATGATACCCCTGAACTTACGGGCATGACTGCTGCATACTGCAATACAACGGCAGCAAGTGATACACTTTTCCTTGTCTGTTGCCAATGTCACAGGGTCGATGGCCCCGGTCGGACACTCGCGGGCACATACTCCACAGGTGCGGCAGACGCTTTCATCTGTCTGCGGTCGCAGCGGCACCGCACCGGGCTTCTTATAAGGACGATTCCCCTTGATTGTCGAGATATCCAGGTTGCCGGATTCCTTGGCTCTTTTGATAAAATCAGTAGCAACCGCCATGTCCGAAGCATCCGGTCTGCCATTGGCTACCTTCGGGAATATGCAATGCTGGGCGATGAACGCTCCGGCGGCCACTACCTCAAAACCGTCCTCCACGGCAATGTCAGCCAATTCGAGCAAGGCATCGTCATAGTCGCGGTTGCCGTAAACGACGGCAACAATCGCCTTCATTCCATGTCCGCCTATCTGTCGGAACAGGTCTGCTGCCATAGGCGGGATGCGCCCTGCATATACCGGGGAAATCAGTAGTGCGGTATCTCCGTCGATAAGGTCACACTCCACTTCGCATGGCCCGTGAGTCAGGTCAATCAGTTGTGAGTCTCCGCCAAAGGCTTCTGTCATAGCCTTGGCGTATCTGCGTGTCGTGTCCGATGGACTAAAAAAGAATGTATGAAGCATATTGGTTAGTTTCCTATCCTATTGTTTATAGCTTTGACCATTTCAGGAGCATCCTTGCTGCCGAGCATATATTTCTTGCCGTTTTTAAGCGTGACGAGGAAGCAGTCTGAGGCTTTGCCGTAGTAGGCGAAATACTTTCCGAGGTCTTTCTCCGAGAACCAGCCATACCATCCGAACCATCCGCCGCTACCGCAGATTCGGATTGTGCCCATAGTCGGAGCGCACATTCTTACATCCGTGATTTCTGGCAACGGGATGGATTTGATTTTAAGCGGTCGGTTGATGTTCAGACTTTCCTTGTCCACCGAGATTGACAGTGGCATATAGCAAAGAGTGAAAAGGAACAGCAGAGCAATCGCCACACCAAGAATACACACCGCCCATTCATTGTCAGGGCGTTTCAGGGCATATACAAATACACCACACATCAATGCTGTCGAAAGTGCTGAGATTATCCAGCAGTATGTGCTGAGTTCAACTCGCTTTTTGATTGTCATGTGTCTCATGTTCAGTCAATTCTTCTTCCAAAATAGTAAGTATTCCACGTGTCCTTGGCGTAGCCGTCACGGAGTACCTTGAAATTGTCAGGGGAAGCCCCTTCAATCTTTATCGCGTCGAAATACACGTTCCATCTATCCTTGGCGTAGCCGTCACGAAGCACCTTGAAACTGTCAGGCGAGGCTCCATTAATTTTCTTGCCATCGAAATATACATTCCATGTGTCTTTGGCATACCAATCGGATAGGATGTTAAAGCTATCGGAGGATGCACCCTCGATCTTGTCACAGTCAAAATAGACGTTCCACGTGTCTTTCGCATAGCCATAGCCCAATACCTTGAATGAGTTGCTTGACGCCCCATCCATTTTTACGCCACAATAATAGACGTTCCATGTATCTTTGGCATAACCGTCGCGCAGTATGGAGAAACTCGAAGCCGAAGCTCCTTCAATCTCTCTGCCGTCAAAATAGACCTTGTTTTCACTGACGAAGTATGGCGAACGATGATGTCTACCACGATGCTCATAACCGGGCCTGCTTCCATGGCGTCTGTCGCACCGCTGCTGAGACGATGCGAATGAAGCCGACAGACCTATGACCATAGCTAATATAAAGAGTATCTTTTTCATTTTCTTTGAAATGTATAAGTTGTTCCGTTAGGGAGATATTCCCAAGTGGATTGAGTGAATGTAAGTATGGCGCGGTTGCCTTCAACGACTATTTCGCCGTAGATCGGATTTCCAGCGGCATCAGTGGAGGAAAATGTCAGGCCGTTATCAGATAGCACTCCTTCGCCGTCATCCATACTCGTAAGGCGGTTCAGTCCGATTTCTACCTTAATTCGGCCATTATATTTCTTACTGATTGTCAGCGTTGAGCCGTCGTTTCTGTCCTCGTATTCGCCAATAACTGTTTCCAGCATCATAAGCGACTTGAAAACTATTTCCGATATATCAGCAATTATATTCTCCGTCTCTGCCATGTCATAGCCGGAATCGGCGACAAACACAGCGATTGCATAACCTTGTCTATTGGGAAGAAACACATATCCGGCATCGTTTACCCCGGTTATACGGCCTTGGCTGTTCATGCCGCCTGTGCCGGTCTTGTGGCCAATCATGGCATTGGTGGGCATGAGTGGAAGTGGAAGACGGTTATTCCCAGTATTGCAAGACATCATCATTGCTCCGAGAGCTTCGAGTATGCGTGAGTCATGGCGCATCTCCCGGCGGTAGAACCGGTCAAACAGCGAAGCCATCTGCAAAGGTGTGGCGCGGTTGGCATAACAAAGATACGGGTCACGGTGCATCTCGTTCTCAGTGTTGAGAATGTGGATTTCATCATAACCGAAACACTTCATCAGACTGTCGGCGACCTGCGGTCCGCCGATAAGCCGGAACAACACATCGCAGGCATTGTTGTCGCTCTGCTGAACCGAATAAGCCAGTATCTCCGAGAGCGGAAGAGATATATCTTTCCGGCCATATTTGTCGCGCATCGGACTCCAGGTATCGGGATTCAGGTCATCGGCTGAAATCCAGATTGTATCATTCAATGAAATATTATGTTTGTGGCAGTAGTCAGCCACTGCGAGTGCCTGGGGAAATTTGTAGACACTGAGCATAGGAAAATCACGCTTGCCGTTGACTGATACGGTGTCTTTGCCATTGATGATTACTGCCACACCAATCCGGGCGTCTTTGTCATGGACATAGGTTTTCAGAGATACTTCCATCTTAGGATAAAGGCTCTCCTGCCTGAACACATATTCATCATGGCCGGGAACATATGGGTCGAGCAAAACAGTCATCGATGAATCCTCTGCCGCGACCGGGATCGTCTTCCCAATGGTCCCGACAAATGAAAAATGCAGTGAGTCGCCGAGCTGCGCTTCTATCAAAAAATTTCCCGAGTCATCGGTCATGAATGCATTCCCGTCCGAAGCCCGGTTTATAACGCCGCCCCACAAAGGAGAGCCGTCGGGACTGTAGAGCAACCTTCCACTGATTTTGACTCTATCATCGACATGACGAACGGATTGCGACTTGCAACCCATTGCAATCATAATCAATGATAAAAATATGGTTGAGCATAAGAATTTATTCATAAGCAGTTGTTGTTTAGCCGCTCCTTTAGCTTGGTGTTGCGTCGGGAGACGGTCTGGTTGTGGATGGCGTATGCGAGGGCTTTGGTGGTGCCGACGAGTACGCAGATTTTCTTGGCGCGGGTTATGCCGGTGTATATGAGATTGCGCTGGAGCATGACGTAGTGTTTCATCGTCACGGGTATTACCACCACCGGAAATTCCGAGCCTTGGCTCTTGTGGATTGTCACGGCGTAGGCCAGCGTCAGTTCATCGAGTTCCGACACGTCGTATTCAACGAGCCGCCCGTCATATATAACGGTCAGGGTGCGCTCCGTGGTATCCACGGCGTTGACATATCCGATGTCGCCGTTGAACACGTTCTTGTCGTAGTTGTTGCGGGTCTGCATCACCTTGTCGCCACGCCGGAACGTGTAGCCGCCGCGTGTCAACGACTCCCCGGAGGGATTGAGAGCGTTCTGAAGCTCCGTGTTCAGGTTTCCGGCCCCGACATTGCCGCGCTGCATCGGGGTCAGCACCTGTATTTCCTTGGGATTGTAGCCGTAAGCCTTGGATAGACGGTCATGCACAAGACTGACTATGAGCTGCGGTATCGCCTCCGCATCGTCGGCTTTGATAAAGAAGAAATCTGTGTCCTTGCCATTGCTGATGTTGGGGAAACGCCCGGCGTTGATGGCATGGGCGTTCATCACTATGCGGCTCGTCTGCGCCTGACGGAAGATGCGTGTGAGGCGAACAACTGGGATGCGTTGCGAGTCGATGATGTCGCGGAGCACGTTCCCGGCCCCGACGCTCGGCAACTGGTCGATGTCGCCCACAAGTATCAGACGCATATTCGTCGGAATCGCCTTCATCAGATTGTAGAAGAGCATGATGTCGATCATCGAGCATTCATCAACAATCAGTGCGTCACCCTCCAAAGGACTCTCGTCATTACGTTTGTACCCGTCCATCGGATTGTATTCTAACAGACGGTGGATTGTCTTCGCCTCCATCCCGGTGGCTTCGGTCATGCGCTTGGCGGCGCGACCGGTGGGAGCGGCAAGGAGTATCTGCATCCCCCGTGACTTGAAGGCTGCAATGATGCCCTGCGTCGTTGTTGTCTTGCCGGTTCCGGGACCTCCGGTCAGCACCATTACCTTTGATTCCAACGCCTGCCTTATTGCGGCTTGCTGAACTTCGTCATAGACAATACCGTTGTCAGGCTGATTGCCGTATGGCACAGCTTCCTCGGCGGCCATGTCGGAGAAGAGTGACTCCGAAAGAAGTGTCGTGAGCCGCTTTGCCGAACCGTTCTCGGCATGGAAGAATGGCGGCAGATACAGAACATCGTTGTCGGCGATAAGGTCTTTCGCTTCTATCATGTCGGCGACGGCTTTCCGTATCGGCTCCTCGTCGGCCTGGAGAAGTTCCTTGGCGGCGGTGACAAGCTGTTCCGGTTCAGCATAGACGTGCCCCTCTTCGGCGAGCTGGTTGAGCGTGTAGAGAATACCGCTCCGGCAACGGCGAGGGTCACTGTTGCCGTAACCCATCTTCGACGCTATCGAGTCGGCAGTCTTGAACCCGATTCCCCAGATGTCATCGGCAAGCTGATAGGGATTCTCCTTGACTGTCTTGATGGAATCCTTCTGATATTGGCGGTAGATTTTGGCAGCGTAGGCAGTGCTGACACCGTAGCCTTGCAAGAACACCATCACCTCCTTGATATCCTTCTGCTTCTCCCAGCTCTCGCGGATTTTCTCCATACGTTTGCGTCCGAGACGTGGCACCTCCAACAGCCGCTCGATGTCGCTCTCGATAACGTCGAGGGTTTCCAATCCAAAGCGTGACACAATGGCGCGGGCGTAGGCCGGACCGATACCTTTGACCAATCCGCTGCCGAGATACTTCTCGATACCATAGATAGTGGCCGGCATGACCTCCTCCCACGACTCCACGACAAACTGCTGGCCGTAGCGGGCATCCACCTTCCATTGCCCCTCGCAAAGCAACACACTCCCGACAGGCACATCCAACAGCGACCCTGTCAATGTCACCAGATCCTTATAATCCTTGACCTTAACCTTCATCACTGACCATCCATTCTCCGGATTCTGGTACGTGATATGCTCGACTACTCCGCGCAGCTTCGTCATTAATCCTCCTTATCGTTCAATTCTTCGACTTTACGCTGAAACCATCGATAGCTTTGCCAAATACCAAACGCCATGAACATTGCCCATGTCACGGCTTTCCATTTGTCGAATGTACAGCCGTTGAGGAAATATATGACCGCTGCTGTAATCGCCCCATACGCCAGCAACATTCCGATGCCTTTCCAAATAATTCTGCCCTTGTCGCTCATATCTTCAAATTCAACAGTTGATAAGCTCTACATTCCGAAGAAGTTCTTGACAACTTCATCGTCATCATCGTCATCCAACATGTCAATCTCATCTTCGAGGTCGGCGATGTTATCGTTACAGAATGTAAGTTCATCCAACTCCTTGCTGGTCAGATTTCTGTAATCTCCATCTTGCTGTCTCTTATACACATCTCCGAGCCCACGAGACCGTACTAGATCTC
>ENA-OYXX01000695-OYXX01000695.1-human-gut-metagenome-genome-assembly--contig:-NODE-695-length-14553-cov-4.563733_pt1 | contig 14553 bp, 7 predicted proteins | sample MGYA00243976_ERZ653434 | MGnify/ENA primary metagenome ERZ653434 (study PRJEB26926, sample SAMN06165112) | human gut metagenome | biome: ENVO:00009003; feature: ENVO:2100002; material: ENVO:00002003...
TGTGTATAAGAGACAGCCTCTGCACAGCGCCTGTCCGGCTGTTCGGCGGCATCCTGCCCGCCGGCACGGTAAAGCACCAGAAGTTTCCCTTTGTCAGACACAGCAATGGCGGTTGTTCCGGATTTGAACCGGATTTTCTTTTCATCTACTCAGCGTACAACTTTTCAAACCGTATCTTTCGCTCGCTATTCAATTCGCAGATGAGTATACCACATTTTCCCGCCACTGTCAACAGTTTTCGGAAATTTGTCCGCGGATCCGCAGGGGGGAGTTTGTCCCTTTGAACGCCGCGCTCAGACGAAACAGCTGCGCCGGAGAAGCGTTTCCGATTTATTCAGCACTTCCTGAACAAAAGCTCTTGCTTTTCCCCAAATAATATGGTATACTTGCACTGTGGTTCTGCCAAGGGAATCTCCGATCATATTGAAAAACCGAAAGGACACAGTCATGAAAAGCACAAAACAGGACATGGAACGGCTGATTGCCCTCCATCCGTATACAAACCCCGCCTCTGTCCCGGTGGAATACACGCTGGGCGACAGGCACTACTGCGGCTTCCCCGCCGAATTTCATCCGGTTGCCGAGACGCGGCGGGTGGATGCCAATCTGTACGAAACAACGGTTACCGCGCACACGCCCGAGGGGCTGGAACTGCGCGCCGTCTGCCAGTCCTTCCTTGACTTCCCTGTCGTGGACTGGGTCATGTACGTCACCAACCGGGGCAGCGATAACTCCCCTGTCCTGTCGGACTGGCACATCACCACAACGTACAGCGGGCAGTCCCCCGTGCTGGCGCACAGCAACGGAGACACCTGCGGCGAGGACGGCTACACATGGTTTGATACCGTGCCGGAGGACGGCGGAACGCTGACAATTCAGCCCGACCGCGACGGAACTTCCTGCAAAGGCGCCTTCCCCTATATGCGGCTGCGCTTCAGCGATTGGGGTATCAATGTGGCTGTCGGCTGGACAGGCACATGGCGGGTGGACGTGCTTCGCACCGGAGATGCCGTCACGCTCCGGGCAGGACAGGCGGCATTTGCCTCCTACCTCAAGCCGGGCGAGACCGTCCGCACCCCGCGTATGACCTACGAGGCATACACCGGCGGGGAGGATCGCGCCCGCAATCTGTGGCGCTCCTTCTACCTCGCACACATTCTGCCGCGCGAAAACGGCGCGCCGCTCCCCTCCAAGCTGATCCTGCACACGTGGATGATCGACGGTCTGCCGGAATTCTGCGGCGTGACCGAAGAAAATCAGAAAAGAGCCATTGACGCCTACCGGGCTGGCGGTCTGGTCCCCGATATATGGTGGATCGATGCCGGCTGGTATCCCTGTGACAACAACTGGCCTACGACAGGAAACTGGTATCCGCACCCCGAGCATCTCCCGAACGGACTCGCGCCCATCGGAGAGAAATGCGACCGGGAGGGCATCCAGCTGCTGGTGTGGTTTGAGCCGGAGCGCGTCTACCAAGGCACCAAGCTGTTCCGGGAGCATCCGGAGTTCCTGCTCCGCTACCACGGTGAGCCGAACGATTGGTGGGACGGCAATGCGCTGCTCGACCTCGGCAACCCCGCCGCCTGCGACTGGCTGATTGATCTGGTGGACGGCATCATCAAGGAGTCGCACATCCGCATCTACCGGCAGGACTTCAACTTTGCGCCTGCGCAGTACTGGGATACCAACGTCGAGGAAGGGCGCGTGGGCATCCGGGAAAACCTGCACATTCAGGGCTACTATCGCTATTGGGACACGCTGTTGGAGCGCAATCCCGGACTGTGGATGGACTCCTGCGCCTCGGGCGGTCGCCGGAACGACATCGAGACCATGCGCCGGGCGGTACCGCTGCACTACACCGATGTCGGCTACGGCAAGCACCCCATCAAACAGCTCCAGCACCGCGAGATGTTTGAATGGATCCCCTACTTCCGCGCCCATACCATGAACTGGGACACGGCGGACGGCACCTACGGCAACACGAACCTGCCGCTGGATGAGTTCGCATTCCAGAATGCCATGGCACCCGCCATGACCTGCATGGTGGAGTGGAACGACACTCCCGCACAGTTCGCACTGGCACGCCGCATGATCCCGGTCTGGCGCCGTGCCGCCGACCTGGAGCTGTCCTGCGACTACTACCCGCTGACCGCCTGCCGCGCGTCGCAGGAGGACTGGTACGCGATGCAGTTTGACGGGGAAAGCGAAGGCTTTATTCAGATCATCCGCAACAACCGCGTGGCGGAGGACAGCGTGACCGTGCACCCGCACGCCGATCCTACCCGCTCCTACACCTTCACCGATCCGCTCGGCAAACGGAGCTTTACCGTATCCGGCGAACAGCTGGCACGGGAGGGCTTCTGTGATGCACTGCCGCTCCGGGCGGGCGTCCTCTGGTTCTACGAAAAGAAATAAATCCGTGAAATGAAAAGTCACAACCACCGGTCAAGCCGGTGGTTGTGACTTTTCATTCGGCGATCGGCAAATCACCCATCGTTCCCGGTTTTGTTTTCCGGCGTGCTTTCCTCTTCGGTCGGTGCAACGTACCCGCACACCTTGCAAACGCCGTTCTCCATGCGATGCCCAAGAGCCGGGATCTCGGTATGCCCGAACACAACTGCGCCGCACATGGTGCAGCTCATTCCGCTGGTATGACCGGGCTTGTCGCAGGTCGGCTCCTCACGCGGCAGCTCCACAAGGGAGTGCCCCCGCTTCCCTACAGGCTTCCGCTCCGTCAGCACCTTATTGCAAACCGAGCAGTGAGATCCCTTGGACAGTCCTTCCTTCTGACAGGTCGATGCCACAGCGGGATCCTCGACCTCGGTGTGCCCCTTCGCAGGGATCTCTTCTGTCTTGGTCGCGTGGCAAACCGCGCAGGTATAGGTCTTTACACCCGTATCTTCGCAGGTGGGTTCGGTCGTAACTACGCCGTCATCCCACTCGTGCCCCTTTGCGGGAATCTCTTCCGCCTTGGTATCGTGGCAGACCGTGCAGGTAAAGGTCTTTACGCCCTTGTCTTCGCAGGTCGGTTCAGTCGTGATCTTGCCGTCATCCCAATGGTGTCCCGTTGCCGGAACCTCCGTCTGCTCGACCAACACCTTGTTGCAGACAGAGCAGTGCTTGCCTTCGGTCTTGCCCGCCACCTCGCAGGTTGCGGGGACTGCCGGGTCGATAACCTCAGTGTGTCCCTTTGCGGGAATCATAGTTTGCTCGACCAGCACCTTGTTACAAACAGAGCAGTGCTTGCCTTCGGTCTTGCCCGCTACCTCGCAGGTCGCGGGAACTGCCGGGTCGGTGACCTCGGTGTGTCCCTTCGCGGGAATCATGGTCTGCTCGACCAGCACCTTGTTACAGACAGAGCAGTGCTTGCCTTCGGTCTTGCCCACCACCTCGCAGGTTGCGGGAACTGCCGGGTCGGTAACCTCGGTGTGTCCCTTCGCGGGAAGCTCTTCTGTTCTGGTCGTATGGCAGACCGTGCAGGTAAAGGTCTTTACGCCCTTGTCTTCACAGGTCGGTTCAGTCGTGATCTTGCCGTCATCCCAATGGTGTCCCGTCGCCGGAACCTCCGTCTGCTCGACCAACACCTTGTTGCAGACAGAGCAGTGCTTTCCTTCGGTCTTACCCGCCACCTCGCAGGTCGCGGGAATTGCCGGGTCTGTGACCTCGGTGTGTCCCTTCGCGGGAATCATGGTCTGCCCGACCAACACCTTGTTACAGACAGAGCAGTGCTTGCCTTCGGTCTTGCCCGCCGCCTCGCAGGTTGCGGGGACTGCCGGATCGATAACCTCGGTATGCCCTGTTGCCGGAACTCCGATCTGCTCCTTCAGGACAGCGTTGCAGATGTAGCAATGCTTGCCCTCTGTCTTACCTGCCGTCTCACAGGTCGCCGGAACCGCCGGGTCGATAACCTCGGTGTGCCCCGTTGCCGGAATTTCGGTCTGCGGGGTCAGAACCTTGTTACAGACCGCACAATGCTTGCCTTCGGTCTTACCGGCAGTCTCGCAGGTCGCGGGAATTGCCGGGTCTGTCACGACGGAATGCCCCTTTGCGGGAACGATTTCCTGCTTGACCAACTCCTTCCCGCAGACCGGGCAGTGCTTGCCTTCCGTCTTGCCCGGCGTCTCGCAGGTCGCGGGGACCGCCGGGTCTATGACCTCCGTGTGTCCCGTTGCCGGAACCTCGGTTTGCGCAATCAGCACCTTATGGCAGACCGAACAATGCTTGCCTTCCGTTTTGCCGGGCACTTCGCAGCCCGGTGCGACAGGCGGGTCTGTCACCTCTGTATGCCCGGTTGCCGGAACTTCTGTCTGCGCGATCAGTATCTTCTCGCAAACCGAGCAATGCTTGCCTTCCGTCTTGCCGGGCGTCTCACAGGTTGCGGGAACCGCCGGGTCTGTCACGGCGGAATGCCCCTTCGCCGGCACCGTTGCCGGCTCGACCAGCACCTTTCCGCAAACCGAGCAATGCTTGCCTTCGGTCTTGCCCGCTTCCTCGCAGGTTGCCGCAACAGCAGGGTCAGTCTCCACGACGTGACCTATTGCGGGCAGATACCGTTGCGCCTGCAACGTCTGATTGCAGACCGAGCAGTGCGATCCGTCACTCCAGCCCGCCTCGGTACAGGTAGGCGCCTTACCGTGGTCAATGACCTCCGTGTGTCCCTTCGCCGGCAGAACCTGCTGGAGCGTGAATGTCCGCATACACACGGAGCAGTACACGCCCTCGCTCATGCCGATGGAAACGCAGGTAGGCTCCACGCGCGGCAGGGTAACCAGGGTATGATCCGCCAGCGGCACCTTTTCCTGTGCCTTCATGACTGTTCCGCACGTACTGCAATGGGAGCCTTCCGTCAGTCCCTCCTTCATACAGGTTGCAGGGACGGCGGGATCGGTCACCACGGTGTGTCCGGTTGCCGAAACTGTTTTCTGTTCAACAATGGTCACTCCGCAGACCGCGCACACGCGCCCCTCGGTACAGCCGTCCTGGGTACAGGTCGGCGCACGGGCAGGCAACACCTTTTCGACGTGTCCGCCGAGGGACGGGGTAACCTCTCCGCATACCAGGCAAACCTGATCCTCCGTACAGGAGGAAACGTTCGGGTCGTATGTATGTCCCGTGGCAGGGATCGTCTCCAGACCGTACAGGATGACGCCGCATCCCTCCCGTCCGCACCGCGCTCCGCTGGTGTGTCCCGCCGTCTTGCAGGTCGGCTTCAGTTCCGGAACCTCCACCATAATGTGATCCAGCTTGTGCAGGATAGTCTGAGGCACGATTTCAAGCCCGCAAACCGAGCAGAACGAACCGCCGGTCCAGCCGAAGTTTTCGCAGGTCGGTTCCTGACCGGGCTCAAACACTTCCTGGTGCGGCAGCTTCGCCACCGCCTGCGGCGGAGCCGGGCAGTAGCCGCAGATCTCACACTCCTCCCACTCGGTTTTGCCAGCCACCGAACAGGTCGATGCAATGGCAGGATGCTTGATCATCCGGTGTCCGGTAGCGGGCACCTCCTGCTGTGCAGTCAGCACCACCTGGCAAACGGCGCAATGCGAACCGATTGTCTTGCCCGGCTGATCACAGGTCGGCTCCACGGCGGCGTCCTCCACCGGTTCGTGCCCATGCGCAGGGATCTCGGTCTGCGAAACGCGAACGGTAAGGCAGGTTGCGCAATGCTCCCCTTCCGTCAGTCCGTTCTCGGTACAGGTCGGCGCACGGGCGGCATCCGTCACCCAGGTATGCCCCAGCGCAGGCACAGGCTGTTGCGGAGTCAGCACGCTGCCGCAGACCGAGCAATGCCTGCCTTCGGTCTTGCCCGGCTGCTCGCAGGTTGCCGCTACGGCGGCATCAACTGCCTCCTTGTGTCCCGCGGCAGGCACCTCCGTCTGCTCCGCCAGAACCTTATGGCAGACCGAGCAGTGCTTGCCCTCTGTCTTGCCGGCTTCGGTACAGGTCGGCGCCACCCCTTCATCCGTGACCTCGGTGTGTCCCGTGGCAGGGATTTCCTCCGGGGCAGTCAAAACCTTGTTGCAGACCGAGCAATGGCTCCCCTGCGTTTTGCCTGCCGTCTCGCAGGTCGGCTCGACGGCGGCATCCGCCACCGCAACGTGTCCTTTGGCAGGGATGCTCTGCTGTGCGGTCAGCACCTTGCCGCAATCGCGGCAGTGACTTCCCTGCGTTTTGCCCGCCTGCTCACAGGTCGGCACCACGGCGGCATCGGTCACGGCGGTGTGCCCCTTGGGGAGAACATCCCGCTGATCAACCAGCACCTTGCCGCAAACGGAGCAGTGACTGCCCTCCGTCTTTCCCGCTTTATCGCAGGTCGGTGCCACGGCGGCATCGATCGCCTTGGTATGTGCCGCCGGAAGCGGCTTCTGCTCAATCAGAACCTTCCCGCAGACAGAGCAGTGTTTACCCTCTGTCTTGCCGGCTTCGGTACAGGTCGGTGCCACTCCCTCATCCGTGACCTCGGTATGACCAAGTGCCGGTACCGTCTCCTGTGCCCGCAGAATTTCCCCGCAGGTGGCGCAATGCGTCCCCGCCGTCAGTCCGTCCTGCTCGCAGGTGGCGGGCACGGCAACGTCGATCTCCTCGGTATGCCCGGTCGCCGGGATGGATCCGGTCTTTTCCTGTCCGCAGTAGGTACAGCGGAGAACATAGTGCCCGTTCTCGGTACAGGTCGCCGCCTGCCGGGAGCCGGGTACCTCCTTCATGTCATGATTGCACAGAGTTTCCGATTCCGCGCCGGACGGAGAGTCTTCCGTCTCGGAATCCGGTTCCGTCTTTTCCTCAGGCAGAGTAAATTCTATCTCACCGCGATCCCAGATGGCGTTGCAAGAGACAAGCGCCGTGCCTACCGCCAGTATCAGCAGAAGCAGCAGGGAGCACAGTGCCCTGCCGAAGCGGCAATGTCTGCACAAAGGCATTCTTTTTCGCATACTGTGTACCTTCCTTACCAGAATTCACACCGGGCTCCGGCGCGGCGCGCCTCACCCGGTATATATATTTGCATCAGGCAGATTTCCGTCGAAAGAAAACAGCCTGTCCGAGTATACTAAGCCCATACTTCCCTCACATTATATCATATCCGCCGTGTATTTTCAAGGGGGTTCCCCGAGAAAATCCGTTTTTCCTATTGACAAGAACCGACTTTTGGTATATAATCACGCCGTGCGTTATTCCTACAAATCCGGTAGGAAAAGAAAAGCCGTGCAGGTGCAGGAGGAGATAGGTATGGATCACAAAAAAATACAGCAGTATTCCGTCACAGGCATGAGCTGTGCCGCCTGCTCCGCCCGCGTGGAGAAGGCGGTATCTGCCGTGCCGGGCGTTACGTCCTGCGCCGTCAGCCTGCTGACCAACTCCATGGGCGTGGAGGGCGATGCCAGTCCGGACGCCATTACGGAAGCCGTGCGAAAAGCGGGCTACGGCGCCGCACCGAAAGGGACGGAGGCACCGCGCCCGGACACCGCAGCAGCGGACGATCCGCTCGCCGACCGGGAAACGCCGCACCTTGTGCGCCGGCTGTGCTGGTCGGTCGGATTTCTGCTGGTGCTCCTGTATATTTCGATGGGGCATATGATGTGGGGATTCCCTCTGCCCGCCCGGCTGGCGGACAACCACATCGGGCTGGGACTGATCCAACTGCTTCTGACGGGTATCATCATGCTCATCAACCGGAAATTCTTTATCAGCGGTTTCCGGGCACTGGCGCACCGCGCCCCCAACATGGATACGCTGGTAGCGCTCGGCTCCTCGGTCGCGTTCCTGTGGAGCGTATTTGCGCTGTTCGCCATGACCGATGCCGCGACGCGCGGCGACCACGCCGCCGCGCATGACTGGATGATGCAGTTCTATTTTGAATCTGCCGCCATGATCTTGACGCTCATTACGGTGGGTAAGACGCTGGAGGCGCGCTCCAAGGGAAAAACCACTGACGCCCTGCGCAGTCTCATGAAGCTGTCCCCCAAGACCGCCACACTCCTCCAGGACGGGCGGGAGGTCACGGTTCCGGTAGAGCAGGTTGCGGCGGGCGATATATTTGTCGTCCGCCCCGGCGAAAGCATCCCGGTGGACGGCAGGGTGGAATCCGGCTCCGGCGCTGTCAACGAGGCGGCACTGACCGGCGAAAGCCTGCCCACAGACAAGGCGGCAGGTGACAGCGTTTCGGCGGGCACCATCAATCAGTCCGGGTTTCTGACCTGCCGAGCCACGCGCGTCGGGCAGGATACCACGCTCTCGCAGATCATCCGCATGGTCGGCGACGCCGCCGCGACCAAGGCGCCCATCGCCAAGATCGCCGACCGGGTGTCGGGCGTATTCGTGCCGGTGGTCATGGGCATTTCACTTGTCACATTCCTTGCGTGGATGCTGATCCGGCAGGATGTCGGCTTCGCACTGGCACGCGGCATCTCCGTGCTGGTCATCAGCTGCCCCTGCGCACTGGGACTGGCAACCCCGGTTGCCATCATGGTCGGCAGCGGCGTCGGGGCGCGGGGCGGGATCCTGTTCAAGACCGCCGCCGCACTGGAGGAAGCCGGCAGAATCAGGACAGTCGTTTTGGACAAGACCGGAACCGTCACCAAGGGTGCCCCCCGCGTCATGGATATCCTGCCGTTCGGCGTGAGCGAGGAGCAGCTCCTGACTGCTGCGCTGTCGCTGGAGCGCGGCAGCGAGCATCCGCTCGCCCGCGCCGTATGCGAGGAAGCCGCGCGCAGGGGGCTGGACGCGCCCGCGCCTGTGGATTTCCGTGCCCTGCCGGGGCACGGACTGACCGCCGCCACCCCCGACGGCGAGTTGCTGCTCGGCGGCAATCTCGCACTCATGCAGGACAGGCTGGGTAACGCGCTGACGCCAGCCGAATGGGCGGACTGCACCGCACGCGCCGAGGCGCTGGCGGACGAGGGAAAAACGCCGCTGTTCTTCGCGCGCGGCGGGCGTCTCCTGGGCATCATCAGTGTGGCGGACGAAATCAAGCCCGAGAGCCCCGCCGCCATCCGTGCCCTGCGCGACATGGGACTGGAGGTGGTCATGCTGACCGGCGATACTGCACGCACAGCCCGCGCTGTCGGCAAACAGGCGGGACTGGATGAGGCACACATCATCGCCGGCGTTCTGCCGGACGGCAAGGAGCAGATCGTGCGGGATTGGGCGCGCCGGGGCAAGGTCGCCATGGTCGGTGACGGCATCAACGATGCGCCCGCCCTGACCCGCGCCGATCTCGGCATGGCAATTGGTGCCGGGACCGACGTCGCCATAGATGCCGCCGATGTCGTGCTGGTCAACAGCCGCCTCTCGGACGTGCCTGCCGCCGTGCGGCTGGGGCGTGCCACCCTGCGCAATATCCATGAAAACCTGTTCTGGGCGTTTTTCTACAACGTCATCTGCATCCCTATCGCGGCGGGCGTGCTTATCCCGTTCGGTGTGACGCTTGACCCCATGTTCGGCGCCGCCGCCATGAGCCTGTCCAGCTTCTGCGTCGTGACCAACGCCCTGCGGCTCAATCTGTGCCGCATCCGGGGCAAGGAAAAGCCCGAACCGGCAGCTGTCCCTCAATCCGTACCCGCTCCGGCACCCGCAACCTCCGCCCCCGCCACGCTCCTGCACATCGAGGGCATGATGTGCGCGCACTGCGAGGCAACCGTCCGGGAGGCGCTGTGCCGTCTGTCCGGCGTGGCTGGCGCAGAGGTCAGCCACACGGCAGGTACGGCGCGCGTGACCTTCACGGACGCGCCGCTCCCGGACGGAGCACTTTCCGCCGCCGTGGAAGCAGAGGATTACCGGGTCACCTCTGTGGAGCATACCGAAGAATCCGGATAACCGGGCACATCGGCTCACACAGCATCCTCTCAGAAAAGCTCTTGGTGGTTTAGGCTTCTTTCAGGAAGCCCCCTTCCGCCCGGAAGCAGCAAAAAGGCGCGCGGAATCCGTGCGCCTTGCTCTTTTATTGCGGGTCTTTCCTGAAGCCCAATTTATAGGGAATGCGGTGCCAGTAGTAATAGCCGGACGCCGCAACGGCGTGCAACGGGCGAAGCCCACGCCATAGCCACCGGCAGAAGCGATAGGACCGCGAATCGGTGCGGATATCGCGCTTGGTGCGGACAAAGTGCGCGACCCGACAGCATACCTGCTGCGGGAGAATCAACTCCGTCCATCTCTGCGCGTCGCCATTCAGGATAAGCACGCCATCCTTCCGGATCTTGTGAATCCGGTGCAGGATATATGCGCCGTCTATACGCCTGCACAGGATTATATCCCCCACGCGGGGGACATAGTCCGGCTCACGGACAAGAAAGACGGTGGAGCGCCGGTTCAGCAGGAACGGCACCATGCTGTTTCCCGTCACCAGAAGCGGCAGTTCCTCGCCGGGACGCAGAGCGACAATGCACGCCGTCAGCGCCTCCCGGTCAATCTGCAGGGAGTGGCTCTCCCCGCCGGTCTGCGCATCCTTCATTGAGCCGTCTCCCCGAACACGGCACTCCAGGTCATGTCCACCGCCTCCTGATCCGGGCGACAGCTGAGGCGCAAGACCGGCACCAGCGGCATCATACCGCCGATCGCCTCCATCACGCAGTCGGTCAGGCGGGCATCCCACATGGGGAGGAAAATATGCGACACGTACTGCGTCATGATCTCGTGTTCGGAAAGCCGCCGGATACTGTTCTCCGGCGCCTGATCCAGCACCACGATGCCCCGCAGGGGCGTGGCGCGATTCAGCTTGTAGGGTGAAGAGCCGCACCACGGACTGCCATGCGCCGTAACGCCGCGTCCGTCCTCATCCAACGTCAGGAACACCTTGTCGCCGTTGATGATCTCCGCGCCGCGGAACTGCTCCCACAGGCGTGCCTGCGTAGTCTTGCCAATGCCGGATCTGCCGACGAACATCACGCCACCCTGCCCCGGCATCTCCACCAGGGAGGCATGGACGAACACGGTGCGCGCGCGTCCCGCCATATGCGAGTACAGCGCCGCCAGAAGCAGCTCCATGACGCCCTCTTCGCGCGGCTTGACCACCAGCGCGGTGGAATTGGTATAATCCCCGTCCGACACCATGAAGTGTCCCGGACAGGAATGTATGCTGAACACGTGCTCCACCGGGTGATCAGGTGTCACACTGCTGATGTCAAACTGCGTGTACCCCTCTGTCAGGCTCACCCGGCACACATCGGTATCTGTCTGGTTTTCTGCGGGAACCTCAAAACCGGAAAGCAGGCGGCAGAAACTGCCGCCTGCAATCCGAATGTTCTGTCCCGCAATTCTGAACATCTCTGCCATCATTGCGTTACTTTGCCGATTCTGATTACGTCAGATCAGACTGCGCTTAGTCCGCGTCCGGCCGCGCAACGAGGCAGCCCTCGAGCAACGCCCGCTGATCTCTCACGTACTGGTCGTTATGGGTGGTGAGGGAATCAATCAGCCAGTTCACCATGTCCATCACATAGTTGGAACCGGTGTAAACGAAGTCAGAAGCCTGAACCTTGCCGGTGCCCGCATTCCAATAGTACGTGCCATTGAAAGTAACCTGAGAAGAAGAAGCAATATTCTCCTTCACGTTCATCGACAGAACAGCCGCTTTGGGTGCAACATAGACCTTCATAACAGAAACTCCTTTCTTAGTGTTTCTTGGCTCTGCGTGGTAATTATATACCTTTTCTTCATATTTGTCAATAGCTTTGAGAAAAATAAAATGAATTTTTTTACTTTACTTCCCCTCTGCCCCTTCCGGAGCAGCCGATTCCGCCGTTTCCTCCGCTTTTCTACGCAGGTAAGCGGCATGGATGCGCGCGGCACGCTCGCAGACCGCCTTGGCGATGCGGTCCGGATGTCCGGTCTCCGAGGCAAGTTCACCGGGACAGGTCAGGCAGAATTCCGCATCCGGACAGTTGGCGCACTCCGGCGGCAGAGTCAGGGCATACGCCCGCCGCAGCAGCTCCTGCCACGCGGCGGGGATGTCATACGGCTCGGTCAGCTGCACGTATTCGCCCTCAAAGAAGGCGCACACCTGCAGGTGCCCATGCCACGTGATGACGCCGCTGCAGCCGTACGGGGAACAATTTGAAAAGGGCGTTTCGATCGGCTTGTGCTTGTACCCGGACAGCTTTTTCAGATCCCAGTCCTCGATCCGATCCTCCAGCCGGGATTCCCGCGGGTCATTCTCCGTGACGCGTGCCGAAGCATTGACGCCCGTCGTAATCTCCAGCCCGAGCTTCTTCTCCTGCGCGTACGCCTCCAGCTTATCCAGGTCGGACTTGTTCTGCTTGACCAGCGTAGACGTCACCTGCAAGGGAATTTCCGCCGCCCGCAGAAGGTCGATGGCGTGGTTCACCTTGTCAAAACCGTGCGGGTCGCCGCACATGGCGGCATAGGTCTCATTATCGGCGCCGTACAGCGACAGCTTGACGCCCCGCGGCGGGAAGCGGAGCAGGTGCTCGACCGCCCGCTCATCCAGCAAAGCGCCGTTGGTGAACAGGGACGGATAAATGCCCTGCCGGGAAATGCCCTCGTATATCTCCCAGAAATCCGGGCGAGTCAAAGGCTCGCCGCCGCTCAGATTGACGGCGACCAATCCCATTTCGGCGAACTGCCGCGTGATCTCCAGCCATTGCGCTGCGCTCAAAGGCTTGCCACGCTTCTCCATTTCCGCGCGGCTCAGATGAACGTAGCACATGGGGCAGTTGAAATTGCACAGCGGGGTCATCTCCAGCGTCAGCGAAAACGGACTGCGCGTCTCCTTGCACCATTTCCGCATGGCAAGGAACTGAATATTGAACGGTCCGATGAAATCCTCCAGCTTATGCTCTTCGGGTCTCATGCTTCCAGAACTCCCTGCTCGCGCAGGCTGTCGAGGAACGCCTGCGTATCCGCCGTCGCCTGCTCCTCGCTGACATCATACTCAGCACACAGTGCCGCGACCAGTCCCTCCAGCGTATCCGTTCCGGTTTCCAGTGCTTTCCAGAGCAGGTAACCGGTCTCGGACAGCGACACCATTCCCTTCAGCTCGGAAGCGCGCGTGCCAAACGGCACCGCCATGTACATGGGACCGACCTTTCTCAGCACGAATCCGTCCTTCAGTTTGTAAGTCATTGCAGTTTCCTCCCATAATTATGTTTTTAATATTTTGTTGTTTTGTTGTGCAAAGTTTTTTGTCAGACCGTTGTCTGCTGCCGGTACGGCGTGGGATCAATCTCCGTGAAGCTTCCGTCCCCGTCCACCTGAATGATGTGGTCGGCATACGCAAGCATACTGGCGCGGTGCGTAGTCAGCAGGCAAATGCGCCGCGGGTCGGCTTTCATGACCGCGTGCAGAACGCGGGATTCGGTAGCCACATCCAGTGCCGATGTCGCCTCATCCATAATCAGGATCGGCGCCTCACGGAGGAGGGCGCGGGCGATGGCGAGCCGTTGCAGCTGTCCCTCGGAGAGGTTCACGCCGCGCTCACCCAGCACGGTATCCAGCCCTTCCGCCTGCTTTGAGACGAATTCCCACGCATCCGCCGTTTCCAGCGCGGCGCGGAGCTGCCCGTCGGTCGCTTCCGGCGCAACCGCAAGAAGATTGTCCCGGATGGTGCCGGAGAACACACTGTTTCCCTGCGGCACGTATGCGCACAGACGCCGCGTGCTGTCGCTGACCGGCAGCTCGGAGGAACCGTCCTCCAGCCGGACTGTCAGGGTGCCTTCCTGCGGGCGGAGCAGCCCCAGCATCAGGCGGAGCATCGTGGTCTTGCCGCCGCCGGAAGGACCGACAAAGGCAAGTATCTCGCCCGGCTGTGCCTTAAAGCTGACATGGGACATCACGGGAGCCTTGCCGTCTTCGTAAGTGAAGGACATATCCCGCGCCTCCACCACGAGACCGGTTTCCTTGGTTTTCGCCAGCATTTTCTTGGCGGGACGCGCATCCGCATCGGTCTCCGCAGGCTTCTCGGTAACTTCCATGATACGCCCCGCCGCTGTGGCAACGGAAACGGCGGCAGGAACCATGGAAGTCAGCGCCGAGAAGGAGGAGGACAGATTGGATGACAGCTGCAGGAACATGGTCATCTGACCGTAGGAGATGACATTCGTCCACAGCCGATAAATTGCCCAGCCATAGCAACCGTACCCGGCGATAAGTCCCAGAACGCCCATGGCAAGGCTGACCACGACAGACATCTTGGCGTAGGAAAGCTGGATAGTCTTGTACTTCTCCAGCAACTCCTTCAGCAGGCGGCAACGCTGCTTGGCAAGGTCGAACGCCTTCACGAGCTGGATGTTCTGAAACGCCTCCTCGTTAAAGGACAGGATCTCGCCGTTGATTTTACGGGTCTGCTCATTGTACCGGCGCATGATCTTCATCAGCGGCTTGGCAGACAGGACAAGGATAGGCGCAGACGCCAGCGCGAACAGCGCCATAACCCAGTCATAGTACAGGATAATGGCGAACGCGCCGATAAACTGCACCAGTTGCGTGAGCAGTCCGGGCAGAAAATTGATGATACCGGACACAACGCCGCCGACATCGCCCTCCAGACGGTTGAGGATTTCGCCGGAATGGAATTCGCGCAGCGCCTCCCAGCGGGACAGCATGATC
>ENA-OYXX01000696-OYXX01000696.1-human-gut-metagenome-genome-assembly--contig:-NODE-696-length-14547-cov-4.153602_pt1 | contig 14547 bp, 8 predicted proteins | sample MGYA00243976_ERZ653434 | MGnify/ENA primary metagenome ERZ653434 (study PRJEB26926, sample SAMN06165112) | human gut metagenome | biome: ENVO:00009003; feature: ENVO:2100002; material: ENVO:00002003...
TCGTGGGCTCGGAGATGTGTATAAGAGACAGATATAACGCAGAGAGGGCCTCAGTTGTTACATGCGCTCGGGAACACGGATGCCGAGAAGCGACATAGCCGTGCGCACGGTGTCGGCCGTTGCGCGCGAAAGCGTCAGTCTCAGCGAGCGGACGGCGGGGTCAGGCTCCGACAATACGGGACAGTCGTGATAGAACTGGTTGTAGAGCTTCACCGTTTCATAGGCATAGTTGGCAATCATTGACGGCGCATAGCTGCGGCCTGCCTCGGCGACCACTGAGGGGAAGTCGGCGAGAGCCTGTATGAGGGCAATCTCGCGTTCTCCGGGAGCCACAGCTGCATAGTCAGCTGTGGAGGCGTCAGACTCGGCGGCCTTGCGCAGCAGCGAACGTATGCGGGCGTAGGTGTACTGTATGAAAGGACCTGTGTTGCCGTTGAAATCAATGGACTCGCGCGGATTGAAGGTCATATTTTTGCGGGGGTCAACTTTCAGCAGGAAGTATTTGAGGGCACCCATGCCGACAATCTCGGCAATATCGCGGCGTTCCTCGGGTGTGCAGTCCTGGAGTTTTCCCATCTCCTCGGAAACCTCGGCGGCAGTCTTGACCATCGACTCCATCAGGTCGTCGGCGTCAACCACCGTGCCCTCGCGACTCTTCATCTTGCCTTCGGGGAGCTCAACCATGCCGTAGGAGAAGTGGACGAGGTCCTTGCCCCATTTGAAGCCCAGACGGTCAAGCAGCAACGAGAGCACCTGGAAGTGATAGTTTTGCTCGTTGCCCACAACATAAATCATCTTGTCGATGGGATAGTCCTGATAGCGGAGTTTGGCTGTGCCGATATCCTGAGTCATATAGACCGATGTGCCGTCAGAACGCAGCAGCAGTTTGTGGTCGAGGCCGTCTGTCGTCAGGTCAGCCCAGACAGAGCCGTCCTCCTTGCGATACATCAGGCCCTTCTCGAGGCCTTCAAGCACTTTTGACTTTCCTTCCAGATAAGTGTCGCTCTCATAGTAGATTTTGTCGAAACCGACACCCATGCGGCGATAAGTCTCGTCGAAACCATCATAGACCCAGCGGTTCATTTCGGCCCAGAGAGCGCGGACATCGGGGTCTCCGGCCTCCCACTTGCGGAGCATCTCGCGGGCATCGGCCATCAGGGGCGAAGCGGCTTTGGCCTCGTCTTCTGTCATACCCTTATCCATGAGTTCTTTGACTTCGGCCTTATAGTGCTGGTCAAAAGCGACATAGAAATCGCCAATCAGATGGTCGCCCTTCTTGCCCGAGCTTTCGGGAGTGACTCCCCCACCCCAGCGCTGCCAGGCCAGCATGGACTTGCAGATATGTATACCGCGGTCATTGACGATGTTTGTCTTCACGACGCGGTTGCCGCAGGCTGCGAGAATCTGCGACAGGCTCCATCCCAGCAGGATGTTGCGAAGATGGCCCAGATGGAGCGGTTTGTTGGTGTTGGGCGACGAATACTCGACCATCACCAGCGGCGACTCGGGCGTTGCGGGAGTGATACCCCACTCGGGAGTATTGGCAATATGTGTCAGCACCGAGTTCCAGAACGTCGGCTCGATGACGATATTGAGAAATCCCTTGATGACATTGTAACGCGACACCGCAGGCTCATTGTCAACCAGCCAGTCGCCTATCTCTTTACCTACGGCCTCGGGTGACTTGCGTGCGGCCTTGACCCAGGGAAAGGTGACAACCGTCAGGTTGCCTTCAAACTCTTTGCGTGTGGCCGAGAGCTGCACCGCTGCAGGCTCGGTCTCGATTCCATAAAGCTCTTTGACGGCGCGGCAGACAGCCTGCGCCACGATATTATCTAATGACATAATTACAGAATATTTGGGCACAAATTTAGCGATTTTTTATGTACTTTTGCGGAGTTACACCCCCTAAAGAGCCAACACAATGAAGAAAAGCATGGTATATACCGGTACCGGCGACCGCGGCACGACCTCGCTCGTCGGCGGCGAACGTATCGACAAAGACGACATCCGCCTCGAAGCCTACGGCACAGTTGACGAACTCAATTCATGGGTTGGCCTGCTCCGGGCCGAAGCCGACGACAACGCCGTCAGAGAATTGCTGACCATGGTGCAGAACCGGCTGTTTGACATCGGCGGCTATCTCGCCACGCGCGACGCCAAGACCTGCGACGGTGTCAGCCCCGAGGTTATTGCCACGCTCGAGCGCTCGATTGACAGCCTTGACAGCGAAGTGAAGCCTATGAGATGTTTTGTGCTTCCCGGGGGAACCGTGGAGAGCGCCCACGCCCACATCATGCGCACCGTCTGCCGCCGCGCCGAACGCCGTATTGTGTGCCTCGGCCGTGAGACGCTTCTTGACCCAAAGGTCATCACGTTCATCAACCGTCTGAGCGACTGGGCATTTGTCTATGCCCGCTTTATCAACGCCCGTGCCGGTGTTGGCGACGTGGCCTGGGAGCGCTGATTCCCTCCCCGCCGCGACTCAGAAAGGATAGCCGATGGCAAGGTGGAGCGCAAGTGATTTTCCGAACGACTCCATGTTGTAGTATCCCCGACGCCCCGTCTCATAGGGCGCATGTATGCCTATGCCCAGGTCGAGGCGCACCACCAGCATCGAGATGTCGAGACGCAGCCCCACGCCCGTGCCAAGAGCAAGCTCTTTGAAGAATGACGATCCGCGCAGAGTGCCTCCCGGACGCTGAGGGTCGTCTTTGAGCAGCCATATATTGCCGGCGTCGACAAATGTGGCTCCGTGAAGCGGTCCGAAGATGGGAAACCTCAGCTCGGCGTTCATCTCGAACTTGAATGTACCGGTCTGGTCGAAATAACCGTTGGTCTGACTCGAAGGCGGACGGAAAGAGCCCGGACCTATAGAGCGCACCGTGAATGCGCGTATGGAGTTGGCTCCGCCGATATAGAATTGCTCGCCATAGGGCACCTCTGACGAGTTTCCGTACGCATGGGCGGCGCCCACGAGAGCACGCCCATAGAGCCAGATGTCATGACGACCCAGACGATGACCATAGACAACCTGAAATGTTCCTTTGACAAACTGTGAGAAAGGTGTGCCGAAGAGCTTTTTTTCACCGTGTTTGCCCGCCAGCTGATAGACACTCCAGAAGATGTTGCCGGCTTCCTGAAGGACAAGCTGGAGGTTAAGGGCCTGGCGTCTGTGGTTGAACATGCGTTCATAAGTCCACGTATATGACATCTGGGGGATATATTGGTTGCGGAAACTCAGGGCCATGGCACGGTTCTCGTTCATGATGGAGTCAAATTCGGCCGTGGTATTAATCAGTTTGGCATAGGTCAGCTTGAACGGCGTGAACGAGTTTGACACGTGGCGCGAGTGCTGCCAGTCATAGGTCAGTGCGAGGTTAAACTGCGCCATCCTGAAGTAGTGGGGGCGGTTGAGAAAGTCGGCGTTCAGGGTCAGACGCGTCCAGTTGAGAACACGCCGCCTCTGTGTGAGCCACGACAGTCCCATCAGCCTCGGGAACGACAGCGACGCCGTTATGCCCGCCTCATAGGAGTTGAAGATACTCGACTTCGAGCGCTTGCTACCCGTCTGCCACTCATACGAGCCGTTGATTTTGAATGTCAGCTGTTCGCCACCGCCAAATACATTCCTGTTGGTGACGCTGAAGGACAGTCCAGGACCAATGTAACTGTTGCTCCTGGAGCTTGCGTTTACCTCGAGCGAGGTTTCCAGCGGTTTGTCAAAACGGCAGTTTATCAGCACGTCGAGCGTCGGCGTTGATGCTGTCGTGTCAGGCACAGCGCTTATCTGAATCTCATTGAAAATGCCCAGGCGTGACAGATAGGTCTGCGTGTTGTTCATGTCACGCACCGAGAAGAGTTTGCCCTTCTTGAACGTGACATTCTGGGGTATCAGCTTGCGTCGCAGCCGCGAGGGCATCTGCTGGACGAGGTCACCCACCGGAGTGGCTATTGTGTCATAGCAGCCCGTTCCGTCGTTGCGGCTGACCACTGTGGTGATTTTTCCGGTACGATAGGGTTGCAGTGCCCAGTGCGGGGCATTTTCTGCCAGGTCAAGTTTCAGCGCTATCCGCTCGGGCGTAATGGTGGAGTCGGCCAGATATTCGATATATTCGGGACGGAAGAAATAGTAGCCGCGGTTGCGCAGTCGGTTGGCGATATTGACACGCGCGGCCGCAAGCGAGTCGGTAGAGTAACGCATGCCGGGTTTGAGATACTTCTGACGGCGCGCCAGCGAGTCAATCTGATGATTCAGTCGCGTGGTGTCGGGCAGGTATATAATCGAGTCAAGCAGATAGGCCGGCCCTGTCTCCACATTGTAGATGACCGACGCCTTACGCTTATTTTTGCCCTGGGCAAGCTCAAAAGAGGATTGTCCGCGGAAGAATCCGTTGTCCTCTAGCTTATTACGTATCATTTCGACGCGCACCTCGGGCCTGACATTGCTGAGAAGCACCGGCTCAGCCACCAACTTGTCATAGAGCCACTTCTTCAGCCCCTTTTCGGGACGGTCCCAGTGGTTCCACACCCACAGACCAAGCGGGAACGGATAGCGCAAGGAAGCAGTCAGTGCGTTATTGGGTTTCACGTTGACCTGTGTGCGTATTTCTGACGACAGCCCAGACGGCACTTGCTGTCCGGCAGGGGCACTGATATTGACCTTCTTGACGCCGGTATACAGAATTTCACCCTCAGGAAGACGGCTCGTGGTGGAGCACGCGGCCATAATCCCCGCGAGAGCCACAGCGAGCAGCCGCGTCACCAGAGCGCGCCGACGGAGTCTATCTCTTTCAGTTCTTATCATCGTTTTTATCGTCATCGCTTTGTTTGGTCTGAACAGCCTCGGCCTCGGGCGCCTTCTTGCGGCGTCCGAATCTGAAGATGTCGCGCAGCGAGTTGAGTTTACGTTTGAGCACAAATCCCACGCCGGTCTGTGTGATTTCGCCTTCGAGGATGTTCTCAAAACCTGTGTGGCGGAATATCCTGATATACATCGAACCCGATTTGTTGAGCATATATTCAAACGAGACATCGTTTAGCAGACTCTCGGCCAGACTTTCGTCGGCGTTGGGGTCGGTGTTGTAGCTGCCGCCCACCACAATCTTGAAGCGGTCGTTGAAGAGCGTCTTGGAGACGCTGTAGCTGTAGTTCATTGCCGTCGACGTGCTGCCCTCATAGGTTCGGTCATATTGCTCGATGCCGAAGGAGATATCGACGCCCTTGATGTTGTTGGCGGCCCACGAGTTTATCTGACCTTCGAGGAACGAGAAGAGAGCATTGGTAGTCGGTGCCGACATTGAGCTTGTTCCGGGACCTGTATATGTGTTGTAAATCAGCAGATTCATAGCCTGGTTGGCGCGTTGTTCAGGCGACATGCCCTGAAGCTCGTTCTCGACAGTTATATCGTCGTTAGTCGACATGTCGAAGGCCACGTCCATCGTGCGGAGCGTTCCGGTCACATTGAGCGCGATGTCAAAGACAACCATGCGCGAATTCTGTCCATCCTGAAGCACATTGACCTTCACGTGGTCAACGGCATGGACATTGAGCGTCGGATTCATGACATCGCCGTTGAAAGCCACATATGAGCCTTCCTCAAAGTCAAACAGTTTCTCTGACATGAACGGCGGCGTGTAGCGCACGAAGCCTTTCGAGATCGTGTAGCGCCCCGTCATGCGTCCGTCGGGGTTGACCGGCGACATCGAGAAGTCGAGGCTGCCCTGACCCGACACCTGAACCTTGTTTTTGCCGTCGGTCGAGAGGTCAACGGCGATGGTCGAGCCCTGGTTGACGGCCAGACGCGCGTTGATAAGCATGGCCATGGTCGTCACGACAGAGTCAGCTTTCTCGACAGCAGTCGTGTCGTTGAACTGTACAAATCTGACCATGTCGTCTTTTGAGCCCGCACCGATAAGATTGTCGGTGGCCGTCGCGAGAATATAAGTGACGTTGGTTCCTTCAAGCACAGCCGCGTCGGCATTGACGGTCAGGAACTGCATATTGCCCCTGACCGAGGCATCAAGGTTGACAAATGCACGCCCGTAGGCACTCGCGCCTTTAGCGGCACGCTGAGAATTGACAATCTGGGTGTTTCGTGCACGTAGCGTCAGGTCGAGCGAGGGGTCGGTCACCTGCCGTATGTCGATTGTGCCGTCAATCAACAGCGGATTGTCGTTGCAGGCCGTTATGTCGAAGTTGTCAAACGTGACAATGCCCGAGTTGACAGGTATACGTTTCTGAGGCAGAACCAGACGAGTGCCGAGCATATCAACGTTTATGTGAGCCGAGTCGAAAGCCAGCCACCCGTCAAAGTTCGGCTTTTCTGAAGAACCGCTGATTTCCAGACTGCCGTTGAGTGTACCGTTGACTCGTGCGGTTCCTTTGGGCAGGAACGGATTGAGAGTCTTCAGGGGAAATTTTATCATGGCAAGGTCGAGGCTGAACGGCGACGCCTTGGTCGAGTCGTTCAGGACACCTTTGATGGTCATTGCTCTGACGCTGTCGACCATGAGCGCTATGTCGGCGCTTACTAGCCCCGAAGCCGGGTCAGTGGCGACGTCAAGGTCAAGGTTGAAGTCACCGACTCGCTCACGTCCATATGTGAGGCCGGCGAGCGAGACATCTCCTCGTCCCGTCATATTGCGGGTGTCCCAGTGGAGACGCAAGTCGGCCGATACATCGCCGCTGACAGGCGGCGCGAAGGGATTGACCGCAAGCCAATCCTGAATCTTTATGTCGCGAAGCTGGAGAATGATGTCATCTTTAGTCGGATCGTCGGGACCAGACGCCATAGTTGAAGGCACTGTGGCAAGATGCAGCGAGCTGCGGTCATCGTGGAGGCGCAGATCTGCCCTGAACTGACGGTCTACAAAGTTATAGCTGACATAGTTGGAGTCGTTAAGTGTCCAACGGCGGTAGGCAATTATAGGATTATAAGGCACAAACTTGAGTGTCGCGACAGAGTCGGTGGCTGTCACGTTCAGGCCGAGGCTGTAGCCGGTCTCACCCTTGATGTTGCGCTGACGCAGCAGCGCTCCGAGACGGTCTCGTCCGACAAAACCGTTGAGAGCCACGTGGGCAAACTCGTCCATCGTGCCGGGAGAGTTGTCGGCCATGGCGTTATATATCAGATAGGGACCGCGCTGACGCGCGTTAAACGTGATTGAGTCAAGCCGTGTCGTGCCGCTCTGAAGTCCGGTCACCGAAGCGCTGAGCGACATGAGCGAGTCGTTTACGAATGTGACAGCGAAGGTGTTGAATTCTGTACCCGATTCCGCCAGATATTCATGGGCAAGGTTCTTCTGTCCCATCAAGAGTGAGACAGTCATAGGCGGGAGAGCACACTGAAGCGAGTCGACGTCAAGCCGTTTTGAGGCGAGATTGCGTTTCAGCAGGGCCATTGTCGAGTCGATATGCGCTGTCAGACCCTTGAGCGGGCAGTTCACATCGGCCACGGCGAGCAGGTCACCGTTGGTCAGCCGGGCGTTGATGCCTTGTGTGGTCATGTCCACCCCTATGGTGGTGGCGTCGGTCCGGAGGCTTCTGCCGTCCATAAGCCAGTCGAGGGCGTCGAGGGTGAGCGAGCCGTGGAGGTCGCCGTTGCGAGGATTATACGTGCCGTTGGAGACAACAGTGAATGAACCGGTCATCTCCATCGTGTCGGCTACCAGCCCGAGCGCACGAAGGTCTATGTGTCTGACGTCTCCGTCTATATCCCAGACATAGCCCGTGTCGGCTATAGCAGCCGAGAAGTCTACGTCAAGGTCGGCGTTTGGATTGCCCGACGAGAGCATACCGTCGGCGTGTCCGCCCGAGACGTCGGCATCGAGCATTATGTCGCGATATGTTTCTCTGTTATATACAATGTTGTCTACCCTGGCCTTGAGGTGTATGACTGTTGAAGCTTTCAGAGGATTGTAGCCATGCCCGTCAGCCTTCAGAGACGCCGTCACACTGCCCACGCCCAGTTTGGGCATGAAAGCGTCAACCGGGAAGCGGTCAGCACGGATTTCAGCCTGATAGCCCTCCGATCGCTCTATCCAGTAACCGGCGGCGGTTACACGTCCGTCGTTGGCGGTGACGTCAAGGTTACCCTCAATTGCGCCCGGACGATAGTCGACAGTGCCGGAGACTGTCATACGGGGAGAAATCGAGATTCCCGGGTCGATTTTTGCAGCGGTCAGAAAATGGCTCAGCCGCCCGGCACCCTGAAGTTTTCCGTCGAGGGTGACTTTTCCCGCCATACGGTTGAAATCAAGCGGATTGTCAACACGCCCCGAGGCGTCGAGCGAGAGCAGCCCCGGATAGACGACATTGAGGCGTCTGACGTCGAGCGACCTCATCGTGCCCGACAGGTCAGCCGCAAGGCGTAGCTCGTTGGGCGTCGGGAGGGTCATGATGAGCTGACGCATCGAGGGCATTATCCTGACTACGTCGGCCATCGCCACTGAGACAGTGGCATCAAGATTTAGCGGCAACGACGTGTCACGCGTCAGATCGCCCACGCCCATCGATGCACTGAGACGTATATCCGAGGCATTTGTGGAGATGACAAAGTCGCGGGCCGACATCACCGTCGGTGTCATGTCAAAGAGTCCGTCGGCGCGAAGGGTGAGGCCGCAGCGCTCTGTGGCTTCGAGGCGGCTCAGAGGAACCCTCACAGAGGTGCCCCGGTTATAAAATGAGTCAACGGCGATGACTATTTCTGATGCCTGGAGATAGTTCATGTCGAGTCCAGGCAGCGGACGCGTCCCGCGCATGGCATAGAGCGCGCTCCGCGCCGTCATACGAAGCGAGTCGGCTGTGACGGTCCATAGCAGTGAGTCAGGCGTTACAGGCACGACGCTGTCGCTCGCGGCCGATTGCGGATTCTCGCTGAGCCAGCGGGCAGACGGCGTCAGATAGGTGGCCGAGACCGAATCGACACCAAGGAACCCGACACGGACACGACGACGTGATATGTCGACAAGACCGTCCCGCAGTCGTGCGACAGGTACCTCACAACCGAGCGAGTCGATGGTGGGGAGCATTGACATTGAATAGCTTATACGTCTCAGTTCGATATCTCGGGCGCGGATGACCATAGGCTTCGATGCCGACGTATCACGGGGCGTCGCGGCGGTGTCGGGCTTCATAATCAGGCTGACGCGACATCCGTCGACAAGGGCGCGATCGAGATTGATGTCTTCAAAGCTAATTTTCAGACGCGTGGCCTCAAATTCGGCATGGTCGACAGCAGCCCGCAGCCACATAATCGAGTCACGATTTCCCATTTGATAGCGGGCGGAGTCAAGGCGTGCGTAATCCACGTCGATGTCGCCGCTGAAAAGGGGACGCAACCTGACACCGACGTCAAGACGGCGTGCATCGAGCATGGTGTCGCCCGGAGCCTCGACAATGCAGACGTCGTCGACACTTAGCCTCAAGGGCCAGCGCAATCTCAGACAGTCCACCGATATTTCCCAGCCGGTGGCCTTCGACGCCTCTCTGACAGCAATATCTTTGACAAAGTTCTGAATAAACGGCACATAAAGAAGCACCGGAATCAGCAGCACTAATGCCACCAATCCGCCAAATAGCCACAATATGGCTCTGAATATTCGGTGTCCCAGCGACTTTTTCAATACTCTCAGGGCTTGAAACGTGGTTTAACAGATATTGCGCTCCGGGAAAACCCGTGCGCCTTTCACTATTAAAACACGAATTTAAGTTAAATGTTTTAACCGGCCAAGCCCCGGGAGGTGTTTTCGCGTGGGAGAGATCCCGTCATCTTCTCAGACAAGCGGGAGACGGATGGTGAAAGTCGTGCCGCGGCCCGGTTCGCTCTGCGCCACATAGATGCGGCCGTGGTGATATTCCTCGATGATACGCCGTGCCAGGGCCAGTCCGAGACCCCATCCGCGTTTCTTGGTGGTGTAGCCCGGCTTGAAGACTGTCTTTAGGTTTTTGCGCGATATGCCCTTGCCTGTGTCGGTCACGTCAATTACGGCCCAACGTTCGTCACGTCGGGTATCTACTGTTATTGACCCGTGACCCTCCATGGCGTCGACAGCATTTTTGATAAGGTTTTCCATCACCCACTCGAGCAGGGGCGACGACAGCCTTACCTCAAGAGGTTTGTCTGACAAACTGACAGTCAAGTCTATGCGCTGCGAAATGCGCGTCCTCATGTATGACGTCGAACGCTCCACCACGGTGTTGAGATTTTCGGTGTCGAGACCCGGTGCCGAACCGATTTTAGAGAATCGAGAGGCGATGGTGGCCAGGCGTTTGACGTCCTTGTCCATCTCACCCACAACCTCCTCATCGACGCCCATGGTCGCCAGCAGTTCCATCCATGCCATGAGCGAGGATATGGGAGTGCCTAACTGATGTGCGGTCTCTTTCGAGAGGCCCACCCAGACTTTGTTTTGTTCGGCGCGCTTGGTCGAGGTGACGGCGTAGTAAACCACAAGCACAAAAGCGAGCATGATGGCCACCTGGACATATGGATAGAGACTCAGCGACTTCAGCAGGCGCGAGTCCTCATAATAAAGATGCTGATTGTTGCCCGGAGCTATGACGATGTGGATGACATTCTGGGTATTGCGCAGACTTTCGAGTTTATGTCTGAGAAACTCCATGTTGGCCGGGCTGATATAAAGAGGATTAAGAGAGTCAACCGGCTCGGGAAGATCGAAGTTACGGTGGTTGATGATGTTGCCGTGGTCATCAGTGAGCAAAACGGGAATGTTGCGGTTTTCCTCAATGATGCTCAGAAGGAAGTCGAAGTTTGTCGCAGGCGAGTTTTCGTCGGTGGAGATGGTGGTTATCTCGCGGGTGGCGTCGGCCCATATCTGCATTCGGGCGCGCTCCTGTTCCGACAGGTCTTTGACCAGCGAATTGCTCAGCCACAGAAAGACGCCGACCACGGCGACCGTCACTATCATAAAAGCGACGGTCGCGTAGCGGCGTGTTTCGTAGAGTCCGAGTGTCATGTGTGACCGGCTGACAGCGGGTAATTAGTCGATGCGCAGACGGTCTCCTGTCGAGCGCACAATCTCCTCATAGTATTGAGGGCTATAGCCGGGGAAGTCAGGCGATGCGGGCAGTCCGTCAGGATTGCGCAGGAACTGTCCGTCTTTCTCTTTCTTGCGGTTGCCGTCGAGATATTTGACAAACAGATAGTCGCCGAGCTGTTTATAGCGTTTCAGACAGCGGTCTGAGGCTGTAGCCGAGTGCTTGTCGAGGGCAGCTACAGCGTCAGCCTTAGACATGGCGGGGATGACTTTCAGCAGGCTGTCGACCTCGGCGTTCATACCCTGCTCGAGCTCGCGCTGCACGGGACGGATGTCCTGAATCATCATGTCATAGCGTCCGTAGGCCTGATTTGCGACATAGTTGTTTACCCAGAAGGCGGCGTCCCACGAGAGGTTGTAGAGGTCACCGTTGCCGCGCTCAAAAGCGTGGGGCACTTTGGTGGCGCTGTTGTAGATAGGCACGTAAAGCGTTGTGTTGGTGTCATCGACACCAAACCAGAGAATGCCTTTCATCGGGTCGGGATGGCTGTCGTTGAGCTGTGCCACGAACGAGAAGCCGGTCTGCTGCGTGGCGGTGGCGCGCTCGTTGACATATTCCTTTCCGTCAACCTTGAAGGTCATCGGGCGGAAACGATAGGGCGATTTGAACGGGCCCTGACCGGGGTCGTCGGCCTGGGTCATGTCGAGAGGAGTGCCCTCGAAATGGTCGCGCATGTCTTCCTTGAGGTCCTGAGCGGTCAGAGGCTTGTCGGGTTTCACAAAGAGCGGGAATTCCTCACCCTCGGCCTTGAGCACCCACGGCAGATAGGCGTCCATTTTGGCCGGGTCGGTGTGATGGCGGAAGAATGACCAGACACGTGCGTCACATCCGCGTGTGGTGCCGGCATCGGGTACGCCATATGTGCGGGAGAAATCAAAATCCTCGTCACGTCCGGTGAAATAGCCCTTCTTGCGGGCAAATTTGATAACGTCAGGCGAGTAGATAGTCTCGGGGTCGCCCTTGAGGGGGAAACGGTGTATGCGCGGCTGGTTGGCGTGACCGCTGATGCAGTCGTCAGGTACACGGCGTGCAACCCAGACGGCGCCTTTCTCGTCTTTGCCCTTGCCGATGAGCTCGAGTATCCAAGCTTCGTTGGGGTCGGCGATGGAGAACGATTCTCCCTCGGAGGCATAGCCCTGCTCTTTGACCAGGCCCGTCATGACTTTCAGAGCCTCGCGGGCCGTCTTGGCGCGCTCGAGAGCGATGGTGATAAGCGAACCGTAATCAACACCTTTGCCGCCCCAGAGCTCCTCGCGGCCGCCCCATGTCGACTCACTGATGGCGAGACCGTGCTCGTTCATATTGCCGGTGACGGCATAGGTGTGGCTGACCTGGGGAATGTCCATCAGATAGCGGCCCGAGTCCCAGTCATAGACTTTGCGCATGGATCCTTTGGGATGGTCGGCGGCGGGAGTGTGGGCGATGTCGCCATAGAGGGTGTGTGAATCGGCGGCATAAGTTATCATGACAGAGCCGTCGGCCGATGCTTTTTTGCCTACGAGAAAGCTTGTGCAGGCTGCGGCGTCGACAGCGCTGGCGATGACGAGAGCCGCGATGATTGTACGTGGAGTCATGTGTGTATGGTGATTTATGGTTAAGTATAAACGGAGTTTGTCGCTCTTAAATTATATCCTGACGCCCATATCCGCGGCGATGAAGCGCGCGACGGAGTCTGAGGTGTTCGGGCCTATCACTTCGTCGACGGTCGCCTTGACGTCGTCGACGGCGTTGTCGACGGCCACGGCGCGGTCGGCCACGGCCATCATCGACAGGTCATTGTAGTTGTCGCCGAAGACAGTGACATGGTCGGCGCCGGTCAGCTCGCGCAGGGCACGGATGCCCTCGGCTTTTGAGACACCGGCACCGAAGACTTCGAGAAATTCGGCGTCGGGATAATTCGGGTCCGAATAATATGACACCGACAGACGCGGGTCGTCGCGAAGCGCCGCCACAGCCCGCAGCACGTTCTCGCGACTGCCCATGGCGAGAATGAGAATCGTGTCGGACGATTCGGCCTCGGCGACAATGTCCGAGGTCGACAATGCGCGTTTCAGCTCAAGGCTGTCACGGTCTGTGACAAATTTCATCTCGCCTGGTGTCAGCATACCGCGCTCATTGAAAAATTCGAGATGACGGTTGTCGCCGGCGCGTCGATAGACCAGCGGGTGAAGCCCGAAGCGTAGTGCGGTCTCGGTGACACGGCGGGCGTCGGTTGGGGTGAGCAAGTTCAGTTTTGAATAGGTCTGCATGGCACGGTCCCACAGGCCCGCGCCTGTGATGACGACAGCAGGAGGTGTCGTCAGTGTCGACGCCAGCAGGGGCTCTACAGTGGCGGGAGTGCGCGCAGTAGCCACCGTGATGAGTGCTCCGCAGCGCGACAGCTCGCTGATAATCTTGGCACTCGTCGCGCTGACCTTAGAGTCGGCGCCGAGGAGTGTGCCGTCGAGGTCGGTGACATAGAGACGTCGCTGGCTCATTGCGGCTCGATTTCGCTGAATGATACTCCCTTAAGGTCCTTGGGCGAGAGCGTCAGGGCCTCCCCGCAGTCGGGCCACGCTATGGCCAGCTCAGGGTCGTCATATCTGATGGTCATCTCTGTTTCAGGAGCATAGGCGTTGTCGACCTTATACTGAAACTGAGCCTCGTCTGACATGACGAGAAATCCATGGGCAAAACCGCGGGGAATGAACAGCTGGCGTCCGTTTTCGGCCGAAAGTTCCACGGCCACATGCTGTCCGTAAGTAGGCGAGTCGCGGCGAATGTCGACAGCCACGTCAATCACCGTGCCCCGCGAGACTCTGACGAGCTTGGCCTGCGAGGCCGCGCCGCGCTGGAAGTGGAGACCGCGCAGGACACCGCGACGCGATAGCGACTCATTGTCCTGGATAAACGTGACAGGTCCGACAGTGGCCTCGAAAAGGTCTTTTTTCCAGGCCTCCTCAAAATATCCGCGGGCATCGCCGAACCGGCGCGGTTCGATGAGCCATACGCCCTTGATATGCAGTGGGGTGAACTTCATTCAATCTTACGGTTTTATGAATTATAATGCAAAAATAGTAATTTTGCACCATTGAGTATTAAATCTACACGTACTTTATGACAGACCGTATCGTACTTTTTGACCCGCACGACATTCAGTCGCGCCTGAGGCCCCTGACTCTGACACGTCCGGTGGCCCACTTACGTCAGGGCATACTGACCATCCGTGAGAAATGGGAGAAGATGCTCCCAGGCGAATATCTTGTCAGGACAGCCGACAGCCGCCTTCAGGAACTGTTCAACCCGGCTCCGGCCGAAGGTGAGGGTCTCCGGATAAGCGGCAACGTCTCCCCCACCCCTGCTCTTGTCGACGCTGTCAGGGCGCTCGGACCCGACGATGCCCTCGTGAGCGAGACCGGCGAAATAATCGCACTCCGCGGTGACGGGTCTCACAATGTGACTTTCGACGGCGAACTGATAGCCATCAGGTCGCTCACAGACATATTC
>ENA-OYXX01000698-OYXX01000698.1-human-gut-metagenome-genome-assembly--contig:-NODE-698-length-14520-cov-8.680608_pt1 | contig 14520 bp, 16 predicted proteins | sample MGYA00243976_ERZ653434 | MGnify/ENA primary metagenome ERZ653434 (study PRJEB26926, sample SAMN06165112) | human gut metagenome | biome: ENVO:00009003; feature: ENVO:2100002; material: ENVO:00002003...
TGGCTATATTCTTCGTGTTCTCCATGCTCCTCGGCTGCTGCCTTCAGATAACCAACGGCTATGCCGGTCCGTTCATCCAGAGCTTCGCAGCCATCGACGAGTATAAGGACCTGTTCTTTGTAAGCCACAGCAATCTGCTCATCTCCCTGTCGCAGATTTCCGAGACTCTGTGCATTCTGCTCATTCCGTTCTTCCTTGGCAGGTTTGGCATCAAGCGTGTCATGCTCATTGCCATGTTTGCGTGGATGTTCCGTTTTGGTTTCTTTGCCATCGGCGACCCCTCAGGCGGCATCTGGGCACTTATTCTCTCCATGATTGTCTATGGCGTGGCGTTCGACTTTTTCAATATCTCGGGCTCGCTCTTTGTCGACAATGAGACGGATATTGACATACGTAGCAGCGCACAAGGAGTGTTTATGCTGATGACCAACGGACTGGGAGCTTCTATCGGCATGATTGGCGCGCAGACCGTTGTTAACAGTTTTACTGTTAACGAAAGCGGCATTCAGGTTGGCGACTGGACTTCAGTGTGGTGGATATTCTCTGCCTACGCCTTGGTGGTGGCTGTTGCCTTTGCCCTGCTTTTTAAAAATGAAAAATGAAGAGTGAAGAATGAAGAATGAAGAATGAAGTTCGACATAAGTCAATTAAGAATTGCAAAATTGATGAAGTCAATTTTTGTTCTTCCCTCAAACCTCCGCAATTATATTCGCCGCGCAGTCCATTCTTCATTCTTCACTCTTCATTCTTAATTTAATTAATATGAAGGAAACACGATTCTTTTACGTTCCTGGTGCAGGCAGCACCACTGAACTCCCTGACGACGAGGCGCAGCATGTGGCGCGTGTGCTTAGGATGCAGTCGGGCGATGAGCTAATGCTCATGGACGGTGACGGCAGTTTTTTCCGTGCTGCCCTCACCATGGTGAGCAATCACCATTGCTGTTATAAGATACTGGAGCATCTGCCGCAGCAGCGGCAGTGGCTCCGCCGTATGCACCTTGCCATAGCTCCCACCAAGCTCATCGACCGCATGGAGTGGATGGTGGAGAAAGCCACGGAGGTGGGATTTGATGAGCTTACCTTTCTCAACTGCAAGTTCTCCGAGCGCAGCGTGATGAAGCTGCCGCGAATGGAGCGCATTGTCGTGTCGGCGGTGAAGCAGAGCCATAAGGCATGGATGCCCCGGCTGAACGACATGACCGCCTTCCGCCAGTTTATTGATGCTGCGCGCGGCGGTGCCAAATACATAGCTCATTGCTACGGCGAGGTGGAGCGCACCTATTTGTTTGATGAAATATCACGCTTGCCTGCCGACGAAGATATAACGGTGCTCATCGGTCCCGAGGGCGATTTCTCCATTGATGAGGTGAAATATGCCGTGGCGGCAGGCTATAAGTCCGTGCACCTTGGTGACAGTCGCCTGCGCACCGAGACCGCTGGCTTATATTCCGTGATGATGTGCAGGGTGTGAGCTATTAATTCTTATTATTTATCAATAAAACTGCAAAAATAGTTATGAATTGAAAGTTTGCAGGAAAAAATATTGTAAAATCGTTGGTGGTACGATAAAAAATGACTACCTTTGCAAACAATTTAGAAAATAGTTATCAGTGATAACATATTTGTCAAGGATAAAAAGAAAGAAATAAGGATATGAAACATCAACTGAGAAGCAGTGTTTGCACAGAAGGTAGAAGAATGGCTGGAGCCCGCGCCCTGTGGGTTGCCACCGGTATGAAGCGCGAGCAGTTTGGCAAGCCGATTATTGCCATCGTCAACTCGTTTACACAGTTTGTGCCGGGTCACACCCATCTTCATGAGATTGGTCAGATAGTAAAGAAAGAGATTGAGGCTATGGGCTGCTATGCGGCGGAGTTCAACACCATCGCCATCGACGATGGTATTGCCATGGGGCACGACGGCATGCTGTATTCGCTGCCGAGCCGCGACATCATCGCTGACTCAGTGGAGTATATGGTGAATGCCCACAAGGCAGACGCCATGATTTGCATATCTAACTGTGACAAGGTGACCCCGGGAATGCTCATGGCAAGTATGCGCCTGAACATCCCCACGGTGTTCTGCTCGGGCGGTCCGATGGAGGCTGGTAAGTGGCGCGGTGAGAACGCCGACCTTATCACTGCTATGATTAAGGGTGCCGATCCGTCGGTGTCGGATGCTGATATGGCTGAGATTGAGGGGTGCGCCTGCCCCGGCTGCGGAAGTTGCTCGGGAATGTTCACCGCCAACTCTATGAACTCATTGACCGAGGCAATAGGATTGTCATTGCCCGGCAATGGTACTATCCTTGCCACCCACAAGAACCGTATAGAGCTGTTTAAGGCAGCCGCCCGTCAGGTGGTGAAGAACGCCTTTGCATATTATGAGGACGGCGACGAGAGCGTGCTGCCGCGCAACATAGCCACACGCAAGGCATTCATGAACGCTATGGCGCTCGACATAGCCATGGGAGGCAGCACCAACACCGTGCTTCACCTGCTGGCTGTGGCACAGGAGGCAGGCGCCGACTTCAAGATGAAGGATATCGACGAGCTGAGCCGCAAGGTGCCTTGTCTGTGTAAGCTGGCTCCAAACACACAGAAGTACAGTGTGCAGGAGTGCAATCGTGCCGGCGGTATTCTTGGCATTCTCAACGAACTTAACAAGGGAGGACTCATCGATGGCAGTGCTATTCGTGTTGACGGCAAGACTCTTGCCGAGCAGATGGCAGCCTACGACATAACAAAGGCGGAGATAGATGCCGAGGCAAACCGCATATACCAGAGCGCGCCGGGCGGACGCTTCTCAACACAGATGGGAAGTCAGGATGCGCAGTGGGGCACGCTCGACACCGACCGCGCCAACGGTTGCATACGCGACCTTGAGCACGCCTACACCAAGGACGGCGGACTGGCTGTGCTCTTCGGAAACATTGCCCAGGACGGCTGCGTGGTGAAGACTGCCGGTGTTGACGAGAGCATCTGGCACTTTGAGGGTCCTGCAGTGTGCTTCGACTCTCAGGAAGATGCCTGTGAGGGCATTCTCGGCGGAAAGGTGAACTCAGGAGACTGCGTGGTTATCACCCACGAGGGACCAAAGGGCGGTCCGGGTATGCAGGAGATGCTTTACCCTACATCTTATATTAAGAGCCGTCACCTTGGCAAGGAGTGCGCTCTGATTACCGACGGACGTTTCTCTGGCGGTACATCGGGATTGAGCATCGGACATATCTCTCCAGAGGCTGCCGCAGGCGGTAACATCGGCAAGATTAAGGATGGCGACATCATCGTGATTGACATCCCAAGCCGTTCAATCAACGTGAAGCTGAGTGACGAGGAACTTGCCGCGCGTCCGCGGCAGCCGCTGAAGCGCGACCGTGTGGTGAGCAAGGCTCTGAGGGCATACGCGCAGAGCGTCAGCTCGGCAGATAAGGGTGGAGTTAGAATCTTAAATGAAGAATGAAGAATGAAGAGTGAAGAATGAGCTGCGCCTATATAGTTATGGATTAATGAGAGGAAGAACGAAAATTATTCGCAAAGCTCATCAGCTTCGCATTCTTCATTCTTTACTCTTCATTCTTCATTAAAAAATTTGGAAAATTTTTATGAAACAGACAATAACAGGAGCGGAAATATTGATGAAGGCTCTTCAGAACGAGGGCGTTAAGACCATCTTCGGCTATCCCGGAGGGTCGATAATGCCTGTGTTCGATGCCTTATACCATTATACAAGAGGTGAGAAAAAAGCATTCGACCACATTCTCGTGCGCCATGAGCAGGGAGCGACCCATGCCGCACAGGGCTATGCCCGCGTGAGCGGCGATGTGGGAGTGGCTATTGTCACAAGTGGTCCTGGTGTCACCAATACCCTTACAGGTGTGGCTGATGCCATGATGGACTCAACACCTATCGTGGTGATTGCCGGACAGGTGGGCACCAGCGTATTAGGTACTGACGCCTTTCAGGAGATAGACCTCGTGGGCGTGGCTCAGCCAATATCTAAATGGAGCTATCAGATACGCCGTCCCGAGGACATTGCGTGGGCTGTGAGCCGTGCTTTTTATATTGCGCGCAGCGGCCGTCCCGGTCCAGTGGTGCTCGACTTCCCGAAGAATGCACAGGTGAACTCGGCGGTGTGGGAGCCGCAGACAGTGCGCTGTGTGCGCAGCTATGTGCCTTATCCCACCGTTGACGAGGACAAGGTGAGGGAGGCAGCCGAGCTTATCAACAATGCCAAGAAGCCTTTTGCGCTTGTGGGGCAGGGTGTGGAGCTTGGCAACGCCCAGCAGGAGCTGGTGGAGTTTCTTGAGAAAGGTGATATCCCTGCAGGCAGAACCCTGCTCGGACTGTCGGCACTGCCTACAGACCATCGTCTGAACATGGGTATGCTTGGAATGCACGGCAACTTTGCCCCTTCAATAAAGATTCAGGAGTGCGATGTGCTCATTGCCATAGGCATGCGTTTCAGCGACCGCATCACCGGTCTGCCGCAGAACTTCGCAAAGCAGGCAAAGGTGATTCACCTTGAGGTTGACCCGTCGGAGATTGACAAGGTGATAAAGGCAGATGTGCCCGTGGTGGCAGACTGTAAGGAGTCGCTGCCTGCAATAACAAAACTGCTGAAGAAGGGCAGTCACGGCGCATGGCGTGAGAGCTTTGCCGAGTACGACAAACAGGAGTTGGAGAAGGTAATCACCCCTGCAATACACCCAACAGAGGGTCCTCTGCTTATGGGTGAGATTGTTAATGCCGTGGCTGAGGCAGTCAAGGGTGATGCCGTGCTTGTGACCGATGTAGGGCAAAATCAGATGTTTGCTGCCCGCTACTTCCACTTCAAGCGCAACCGTTCACTTGCCACCAGCGGCGGTCTCGGCACAATGGGATTCTCCATTCCGGCTGCCATTGGAGCCACCTACGGCGCTCCCGACCGCATGGTCTGCATGTTTGCCGGCGACGGCGGTTTCCAGATGAACATTCAGGAGCTCGGTACCATCATGGAGCAGAAACGCCCAGTGAAGATGTTTATTCTCAACAACAACTATCTTGGCAACGTGCGCCAGTGGCAGGACATGTTCTTTGGCAAGCGCCGCTCGTTTACCGAGATGATGAACCCGGCATACGAGAAGATTGCTATGGCTTACGGCATACCGTACATGCTGCTGAAAGACCGCGAGGACATAGGCAAGGCTATGCAGTTTATGCTCGACAATGACGGGGCGGTGATAATAGAGTGTGTTATCAAGGAAGATGCTAATGTGCTGCCTATGACACCTCCGGGAAACAATGTAGATGATATGCTCTTAGAGTTGCACCTTGACTAAAATAGAGTGAAGAACGAAGAGGGAAAAGTGAAGAATTAAAAAGATATGGAAGAAGATAAGAAACTATATACTCTGCTTGTATATTCGGAGAATATCGCTGGTGTGCTCAACCAGATAACGGCTGTGTTCACACGCCGTCAGGTGAATATCGAGAGTCTCAATGTGTCGGCATCGAGCATCCCGGGCATACACAAGTACACCATCACGGCATACAGCGATGAGGACCAGATAATAAAGATAACAAAGCAGATAGAGAAAAAGATTGACGTGGTGAAGGCTTCATACTATCTCGATGAGGAGCTGTTCCTGCGCGAGACGGGGCTTTACAAGCTCAGTACTCCAAAGGTGATGGCTAATCCGCTGATTTCGCGTGCCATACGTAAGTATGAGGCGCGCATCACCGAGGTAAATCCCACCTACATCATCGTGTCGAAGAGCGGCAAGACTGAGCATATCATGGAACTCTACAATGTGCTCAAGGAATATGACTGCGTGCAGCAGTACACACGCTCGGGACGCATTGCCGTGACCCGCAATCCTTTCGAGGAGGTTAGCGACTTCTTGCAGGAGCGCGAGGGGAAAATGAAGAGTGAAGAATGAAGAGTGAAGAGTGAAGAATGGGCTACGCCTAATATAGCTATGGATTTAATGAGAGGAAGAACGAAAATTATTCGCAAAGCTCATCAGCTTCGCATTCTTCATTCTTCACTCTTCATTCTTCATTAAAAAATTTAAAATATGGACAAGGTAGGACGTTACGAATTTGCCGCCGACGCTTTTCACTGTGACTTCGGTCACCGGCTGTTTATGGGACACTTGGGCAACCACATGCTCAACGCTGCCGACTTCCACTCCTCGGAGCGGGGATTTGGCATGCGCTATCTCAACACAGTGAACAAGACGTGGGTGCTGTCAAGACTCTCCATAGAGATGGACGAGATGCCTGCCGAGGGCGACAGATTCTTTGTGGAGACATGGGTGGAGAGCGCCATGCGGTTCTTTACCAACCGCAACTTCAGGGTTGTATCGCCCGAAGGCAAGGTCTACGGCTACGGCCGCAGCGTGTGGGCGATGATTGACACCGTGACACGCCAGCCGCAGGACATTCTCGCCATTCACGACGGAGAAATCAAGGAGTGGATAGAGAGCGGCAAGGAATGCCCGATAGGAAAACCGTCGAGAGTGAAGATGGGTGACGGGGCGAAGTTGGAGAGCTCATTCATCGCTTCCTACAACGACATCGACGTGAACGGACATCTCAACTCGGTGAAGTACATTGAGCATGTGCTCGACCTCTTTTCATTAGACTGGTACAGCACTCATAGGCTGAGCCGCATTGATGTGGCATACGTTGCCGAGGCACACTATGGCGACAAAATAAACCTCTATACAGAAGGCAGCGCGCTGGAAAAAGCTGTGCGTGTGGCAAAGGTGGCTGATGACGGCAGTGAGACGGAGGTGTGCAGGGTGCAGGTGAGATTTGAAGGAAGTTAGAAGAATAACTCCTTTTTACTACAATAAATAAAGATAAACAAACAATAAATAAACATTTTAAATTTTAAGAAAATGGCACAGTTAAATTTTGGTGGTGTTATCGAGACAGTGGTAACACGTGAAGAGTTTCCTTTGGAGAAAGCTCGTGAAATTTTGAAAGACGAGACAATAGCTGTTATCGGCTATGGAGTACAGGGTCCCGGTCAGGCTTGCAACCTGCGCGACAACGGTTTCAACGTTATCGTTGGTCAGCGTCAGGGCAAGACATTCGAGAAAGCTATCAACGACGGTTGGGTTCCGGGCGAGACACTTTTCTCTATTGAGGAAGCTGCCCAGAAGGGTACTATCGTTATGTGTCTGCTCTCTGATGCAGCCGTAATGAGCGTATGGCCTACATTGAAGCAGTACCTTACTCCTGGCAAGGCTCTCTACTTCTCTCATGGTTTTGCAATCACTTGGAACGATCGCACAGGCGTGGTTCCACAGAAGGATATCGACGTTATCATGGTGGCTCCTAAGGGCTCGGGCACATCGCTCCGCACCATGTTCCTTGAGGGCCGCGGTCTGAACTCTTCTTACGCCGTATATCAGGATGCCACAGGCAAGGCTCTCGAAAAGACTCTTGCTCTCGGTATCGGTATCGGCTCGGGCTATATGTTCGAGACTACATTCCAGCGCGAGGCTACATCCGACCTCACCGGTGAGCGCGGTTCGCTCATGGGTGCTATCCAGGGTCTGCTGCTCGCTCAGTATGAGGTGCTCCGCGAGAACGGTCACTCTCCTTCGGAGGCTTTCAACGAGACTGTTGAGGAGCTCACTCAGTCGCTCATGCCTCTCTTCGCAAAGAACGGTATGGACTGGATGTATGCCAACTGCTCTACCACTGCACAGCGCGGTGCTCTCGACTGGATGGGTCCTTTCCACGATGCCATCAAGCCTGTAGTGGAGAAGCTCTATGCAAGCGTTAAGTGTGGCAATGAGGCTCAGATCTCTATCGATGCCAACTCAAAGCCCGACTACCGTGTGGGTCTTGAGGCTGAGCTGAAGGCTATGCGTGAGAGCGAGATGTGGCAGACTGCCGTGACAGTGCGCCAGCTCCGCCCTGAGAATAACTAATTTTGAGTTAAAGGAACTATTAGCCCAATTGGACCTATTAGGCTTATTGGGCTAATAGTTTTTCATAAAACATTAAACACTATTTAAAAACTATTATTACTATGCAAAGCGATCCAAAGCAGTGCCTTTACTGCACTAACAACGAAACACTTCACGACCTCATGATAGAGGTTGCGCATCTCAGCTGTTCACGTGTGTTCATCTTCAAGGAGCAGACCTACCACGGCCGTTGCCTTGTGAGCTACGATGAGCATGTTGACGACCTTAACCTGCTCACCGACGAGCAGCGCAATGCCTTCATGGCAGATGTGGCACGTACCACACGCGCCATGCAGAAGATTTTCAATCCCGACAAGATTAACTACGGAGCTTATTCCGACACTCTGTCGCATCTGCACTTCCACCTTATTCCCAAATATAAGGGTGGTCCCGATTTCGGAGGCGTGTTCCAGATGAACCCAAAGCAGGTTTATCTCACCGATGCCGAGTATCAGGAAATGGCAGAGAAGCTGAAGGCAGAGCTGGCTTAGTGAGAATTTTGAATTACGAGTTACGTAACTCGTAATTCATAATTCACATTCTTCAATTCCCTGAAGAATTTTCAGCGCCTGCTCTTCCACAATCTGAAGATATTTTTCCTTTTGTTCCGGATTGTGGTCCAGTTTGCCGCTGCGTACATATCTCACCCCCATCAGCAGGGCAGTGAGGTGCGACTTGAAGTCAATCAGCAGACTTCTGTAGTCGGTCTCTTTTCTTTGATTTGTCATAACCCTTAGTCTTTAGTCTGCAACATCAGTCCCACACCGCGTATGGTCTTCAGCTCTATCGATGTGTCGTCCTCAATTGCTGTCCTTATTTTCTTTATAAACACATCCAAGCTGCGCGATGCGAAATAGTCTTTGTTCTCAATTCCCCAAAAACGGCTCAGCAGCGCCTCGCGTCTCACCACCTCATTTTTGTTTGCCGCCAGCAGTTCCAGCACTTGCGCCTCCCTTTGTGTCAGCATTTTCCTGTTGCCAGTGTTGCGGTCGGTGAGACAGGCATGGCTGGCATCGAGCACATATTTTCCGAATACTATGTGTCCCGACTCGTTGTTGCTGCGCTGTCCGTACTTCAGCTTCATAAGGCTCTGCACGTGGGCATTAATCTCATCGGGCATAAACGGTTTCTTTATGTAGTTGTTGGCACCGGCGAGATAACCCGCCTTCAAGTCTGCCGACGATGTGAGGGCAGTGGTGAAGAGAATCACCGTGTCGCCGTCGGTCTCACGTATGCGCTTCACCATCTCCAGTCCGTCCATCTCCGGCATTTTTATGTCAGACACAATCACGTCGGGCTTAAACTCCGCATACGCCTTCAATCCTTCCTTGCCGTTGCCGGCTGTTCTCACCTCATAACCTCCAACAATCTCCTCAAGACTGTTTTTCTCCATGTATGCCAAGTTGGCATCGTCTTCCACTAATAATAGTTTAATCATAATTCTTCGTTTTTTTTGATTATGCTGCAAAGGTAGTAAAAAAAATCGTTATACCATGCTGTAAAACCTGACATTAACCTAAAGATAACATTCCTATAGGTGGTTGTGAACGTGAAGTTTTAATGGTTAACCGGTGATATATTGTTTGATGGTCTGCCAAATACCGTTTGATAACAGACGGACTCCCGTTTGGTAGTTGGCAAAAGATTATTGGATAGTTGGCGAAATACATGTGGAGCACCCGTCTTTACGGTGCAAACCATACTTTACGTCCACCATTTTACGGATATTGGATGCAAATCACCGTGAAAAACCTAAAAATGTTAATTATTATTCACGTTTCCACCATTTCCACCAACCTTGCGGAAACTGGTGGAAACGGATTGAAACCATAGTTTTATGAAACAAAATGTTCTCATAACTCTTCGGATAGGTGTAAGGAAATTTAAAAGTCAAATCCTATAATCTTTGATATGCAGTTTAGTATTACCACAATGAATATAACGCACCAAAGTATATTGTTTTCCTTTTTCAACTTTTTCACGCTTGAATCCATCTCCACGTGCTTATGCTCCAGTTTGCTGTCATGCATATCCGTAGTACGGTTGGAAAGAGAATAGATATTATAAATCTTCACTGCAAGTCCGACTGCAAAGATTATTATTATTATGTAATTTACTATCATATCATCTTATTTTTTTAATTTCCCTTTTTTTATATCGCGCACCACCATTACTATTCCTGTTAAAACCAACAGTAATATTGCTATTGATTTTATTATATACGGAGTGCTTAAGAAGTCATCGTGGTTTGATGACAAATGTATTACGGCAGCGCAGCAAAGTAACAATGTATATTTTAATACTTTCATTTTATTTGTTTTCTTTAACTCTTTCATTGTTCCTGTTTTTTGGCTTCCCATTTTTGGATATATTTATATACGCCCACGACAACAAACATACCAATTAGGAAAATAAGAAAATCCACGTCATAAAAGGCTCTGAGAAAGGCGTATGTGATAAAAAAAGAATAGTTACGTGTCGCTGCAATCTTGTTGCGGTTGCGTTTAAACAGCAGACTGAGCGACATCAACAGCAACATGAAACCAGCTATATGCAATAGCATTAGAGTGAATCCCGCTTTTACTACAAACAGGACTGTAATAACCACGGCATAGCCCAAAAGTAAAGAATCTAATTTTTTAATCATAATAATTTTATTTTTTTTATTGTTTTTATTTTCAGGTGCAAAGGTAATACTTATTTTCCACAACCTATGTTAACGGAATGTTATCTTTAGGTTAATATTTTAGCCACATAGTATAACATTCATCGCATAAGCATAACCGCAAAACTAAAAAATGTATATTATTATTCAGTATTTTCAATACGTTTCCACCACCACCAACAACCTTGCGGAAGTTGCGGAACTGGTGGAAACTCTTTTATAGTGCTTTTTGTGATAAATCATTATTTGTCTTATTATCAGATAAATAAGGTAAAATATACCAATAATGAGCAATGTTCAAAGAGAGTGGTGAAAAATCCGCTCTCTTTGGATAGGTGTAAAGAAATTTATAAATCAAATTCTATAATCTTTGATATTATGTAATTTACTGTCATATTTGTTTAGCCCTCCCTTTTCGTTTTTTATTAATTGTGTTTTTTCTCTCTGTTGTCGTGCATCCTTTTCAATATCTGAGCCAAGAATGCCAGCACAACGAACGTAGCTGAATAGAACGCCAGCTTGTTGTAATTTGTTGATTGCCCCAATATCCAGTCAAGTGATATTCCGAGCGAGAAATAGAATGCTCCTCCTGCGATGGAGTAAATTGCAAACTTTACATAATCTACTTTACTCATATTATTCTGTTTTTTTACAAAGGTAATACTTATTTTCCACAATCTATGTTAACGGAATGTTATTTTTAGGTTAATATTTTAGTCACATTGCAATGACAAAGCCAGTTGTCACATGTTTTTTCTGCTTAATCTTGGTATTTATTTATCAAAATGTTTGGCTATGTCGGGAAAAATATATACCTTTGCACTCTAACTGACATTAAATACATAAATAGTATGAGTAAGAATCTCAAGAACATAAAAAAGAACAGTTATGTCATTTTTGCTGTTGGTGCACTTCTCGCATCACTTACCTTGCAGGTTATATGGGTTATAAATTCGTATAGGGACACGACAAATCGGATTAGTCATGATATTGATGATATTTTCTTGAATGCTCTGTTTGAAGAAGTGAATGTTAGAAGCGAAGATATTCCTGTGGGAACAACGATAGATATTCCACAGCCGATTGAAGATTTTTCTACTTTTTTCAATTATCAATACCTAAATGAGGGAGTAACGAAAATAATTCATCAAGACATAGTTTTGGATTCGTTGGCAAAATATATAGACATACGTAAGGAGGGAGATTTTAATTATGATTATATCGTATATAAGGTATATAAAAACGGAGCATCAAAGGTGTTATATAAAAGTGAGCATCAGCCAAGCATAATTCTCACATCAATAAAATCAGGATTAATACCCACAAGAGGCGACGGTTCACAAAACATACAGATAGCTTTTTTAAACCCATACAATATATTTATAAAGGAAATGGGGCTGATAATAATCTCAAGTTTTATCCTTTCATTGCTTCTTATCTGGTGCATAATAAAACAGCTGAGCATTATCCGCATTCAGCGCAAGACCATGCAGCTGCGCAAGGACTTCACCTACGCCATGGTGCATGACATGAAGACTCCGCTGAGTACCATCACGCTCGGGGTGAACGGACTGGAGAATGAAAAGGTTTTCGGCAACCTGGAGCTGAGGAACAAATATATGAGGATATTGAAGGACGAGGCGCAGCACCTGTTTGCACTGGTGAACAAGATACTTACAATATCCAAGCTGGAGGAGGGCAGGCTGGAAATGCACAGGGAGAACGTGGAGCTGGTGCCGATGGTGGAGAACCTTGAGGAGAAGTTCTCGGCAAAAGCCGCCAAGGACATCCGTTTCACAAACAGGATTGAGGCTGACACTGTGTTTGCCGATGCCGAATATCTTGGCGAGGCGCTGAGCAACCTGATAGACAACGCCATAAAATACTCGCGGCAGAATGTGGACATGGAGATAGAGATAAGCAGCAGGGACACAGGCAACGGAGTGGAGATAAGCGTGCGCGACAATGGTCTGGGCATATCGGCAAAGGACCAGAAGGTGATATTCGACAAGTTTGAGCGTGCCTCAGCATCGGGACGCACGTTCAAGAATAACGGTCCTGCGGGCTTCGGGCTTGGTCTGAACTATGTGCTTCAGGTGATAGATGCTCACGGCGGCATAGTGGGAGTGGACAGTGAAGTGGGGGAATACACTACGTTCACGATACTGCTGCCGTATGGCAAGGATGAGGATGAGGATGGTGATTTTCATTAAATTCCATGGAAGAAGTTTTAAAAAACAATCTCCGTCAAGCTATGCTCAAATATCAAGAGAATGGCGTTTGAGACACTATGTGCTATAATGCAATATCTTATATCCTTTGTATGCGTATAAAACACATAAAGTAATGCTCCAACGACAAGTGTGTCTACGCGATAATACCAATGTGGCAATACTACAGCTTGCCAATGAACGGAGTAGAATAAAAATGATGACACAATAAGCCGGGATTTGTATGAAAATCCATATTTCGACATATACGACGGAACCCACTGTCTGAAGAACAGCTCCTCAAGGACAGGAGCAAACAAAACTGTTTCTACGAATAATAATATCCATACGTATATGGATGTAATGTGCGATACATCGGGAAGGGGATTAAAAGGCTCCAGCAGATATGTCGTGAGATGCCATACGACTCCCAACAGCAGGGCTGCAACCATATATTTAAACGACAGAGCATAGTGTGGAATTATTGTTTCAGGGCGGTGTTTCTTATAATAATACAGGAAAAACGGTGCCCACAATATCGAAATCGATAATGTTATTGCAGGATTTGGCTGTTCTTTCATAAAGAAACTATAAGCCATAATTATAACTGCGCATATCAACATCGGGACATAAAGAAATGCCACGATTTTCAGCAATGCTGAAGTCTTTTTCTTTAAATCTTTCATTGTTATAAAGTTTTTCTATTTATATAGTAACATACGCCACCTATGCAAATAGCACTCAGTATTGCTGGAGCAACAATGTGTATTAAAGCTGTCGGTGCATCTACATCGCGGAAACAGTTAATGACCATAAGCACGGAATAAAATGATGATGCTATCATCTTGGTTCTATTGCTCTTTACCAGCATTAGCAAAGCTGTTACCGCTGCTGATGATAATACAATGTCAAATGTATGCCATTGTAATCCAAGAATTACAGGAACATTAATTGTGATACTTGCGGCAAACCACAAAACGACAAACTCAATAAATTTTTTCATAATAGTTTAATCTGTTATTGTTAATAATATTTTAATGTGTTATTGTTAAATCCGCTGCAAAGGTAACACTTATTTTCCACAACCTACGTTAACGGAATGTTATCTTTAGGTTAATGTTTTTCAGGTATATTAAAAAATTAAACATCCACTTTTGCATTCTTTGCAATGGCGTATATGACAAAAAAGCTTATTCGTTTATTGCTCCGCAGTGAGGACAGCGCCCCTTGCTGTGTATCTCCTTTCCGCAGCGTCCGCAACGGTAGGGGGTGGCACTGAAATGGAAATATTTCCAAAGGGCAAAACTGGTATAGGCAGCAAGCAATGGATAGCCGATATAATATAAGGTAGTGATGCTGAACACCACGTAGTCTACGGAGCATACGGCGGCAAGGGCAAACATGTAAAGTGAGGCATCGAGTACAGACAGACGCTTGTAGACCTCGTCGAACACCGCGATAATCATTATTATTATAGCCCATACCGATGAAATGAAGAGTGCAAGATGAAATGGCAGGTCGAAGGGATTGAGAGAGGGATGATAGTAGAAATGCCGCCATGACTCGCTGTCGAACAGCTGAATGGAGCTATAGAATGTTGCCGATGCCGATACAAGTAAGGTAAGCAGAGTGGGGTAGATGGTGTTGATATCGTGGAAGTGGACGATATGCACA
>ENA-OYXX01000702-OYXX01000702.1-human-gut-metagenome-genome-assembly--contig:-NODE-702-length-14486-cov-5.312660_pt1 | contig 14486 bp, 10 predicted proteins | sample MGYA00243976_ERZ653434 | MGnify/ENA primary metagenome ERZ653434 (study PRJEB26926, sample SAMN06165112) | human gut metagenome | biome: ENVO:00009003; feature: ENVO:2100002; material: ENVO:00002003...
GGGCTCGGAGATGTGTATAAGAGACAGAAACAAAATAATTCCCATTTTTTTTTGTATTATTCTCGATTTGCAGTACCTTTGCATCCGCAAAATGTAATAAGAATGAAAGATATTTGTTGTATTGGGCACGTAACAAAGGATAAAATCGTGACCCCGAGCAGTACGGTTTACATGGCTGGCGGCACCTCTTTTTATTTTGCCTACGCCATCAACCAATTGCCAAAGGATGTAAATTTCTCGCTCATTACGGCGATGGATCCTACCGAGAAGGAACCGGTTGAAAAGATGCTCAAGGCTGGAATAGACGTCACCTTGAACCCATCGCGCAATACGGTTTTCTTCGAGAATATTTATGGCGATAATCCTAACGACCGTAAGCAGCGTGTGCTTGCCAAGGCAGATCCTTTCACCATCCTGCAGCTGGAGCATGTAGAGGCCAAGGTCTTCCACCTGGGCAGTCTGCTGAGCGATGATTTCTCGCCAGAAGTGGTTGCCTTTCTTGCCAAGAAGGGAAAAGTTTCCATCGATGTGCAGGGATATCTGCGCGAGGTGAGAGACGAGAAAGTTTACGCCATCGACTGGAAGGACAAGCTCGATGTGCTCAAGAACACCTATTATCTGAAGGTGAATGAGACCGAAATGGAGACCATTACCGGACTGAAGGACCCGAAGGAAGCCGCCAAGCTGATTCATGCCTGGGGCGTAGCCGAGGTTATCATCACCCTGGGTAGCGAGGGTTCGCTGGTTTATGTAGATGATACGTTCTACGACATTCCAGCCTATCCTCCTCATGAAGTAGTAGATGCTACCGGATGCGGCGATACCTATTCGGCAGGCTATCTCTACAAGCGCCTGCAGGGAGCCAATCCGGTAGAAGCCGGCAAGTTTGCGGCAGCCATGTGTACCATCAAACTGGAGCACAACGGACCATTCAACCGCACCATCGAAGATGTAATGAAAATCATCAGATAACAGACGGGGCAATCCCCACTTTGAAGAGAAAGGCAGTTTCCTACATGCAGGAAACTGCCTTTTTTCTTTGAGTTCACCCTCCTTTTAGCCTCTGAAAATATGTTGTTTAGCAACTTTTTCCATATATGGACCATTATGAACTTGTATAACACCACATTTTTTCATACCTTTGCAGAGTAAATGAAACAGACAGTTCCAGATACACCTAGGAAAAGTAATCATATTAAACAAAGAAATCATGAAACAGAAGAAGCATCTAGCAATCGTAGGGAGCATGCTACTCGCGTTAACCGCATGCTCTGGTGGCAGTTCCGAACTGGACCCGACACCAAAGCCTACCCCTGCAGCAAAAGTACCTATCAACATCAGCACTTCGATACAAAGCCGTGCTACAGATCTGGCTTTCGAAGCGGGCGACCAGATAGGCCTGTTTGTCGTCAACCATCAAGCCGACGGCTCTGCCGCAACACTCCAAACGACAGGTAACTATATAGACAACACGAAATTCACCTATGATGGAACCTGGAAGGCTGCAACTCCAACCTACTGGAAAGACAACAGCACCCCCGCCGATTTCTACATTTATTATCCATATACAAGTTCTATCAGCAACATAGAGGCGATGCCTTGGACTGTAAATACAGACCAGAGTACAACCGAGAACTACAAGGCTAGCGAACTTCTGATAGGCAAGACTACAAATGCAACTCCTACAGAAAGCGCCGTGAAGATAGAAGCCAAGCACGTGTTGAGCCTGATGATTATCAAACTCGTGGCAGGAAACGGATTTACAGAGGCTTCGCTTGCTGCAGCCAAGATTAGCGTAAAAATCAACCGTCTGAAAACACAGGCTACAGCCAATCTTTCTACAGGTGCCGTAACAGCCAAGGGCGATGATACAGACCTCATTCCGCTCAAGGAAGAAGGCAACAGCTACAAGGCGCTCATCATTCCGCAAGCCGTAGGCGAAGGAAATCTCATTACCGTAAATGTTGACGGCAGAGATTTCAATCTTCCTAAGTCATCCAAGTTTTCCGCTTTCGAGGCTGGCAAGAAGCATAAGTTTACCGTTACGCTCAGCAAGACCAGCAACGGCGTGAATGTAAACATCAGCAAGTGGGAAGACGACGGTATCGACTATGGTGGTACAGCCGAATAAAAAAGTACAGACGATTTTCTATCCTAGAAATAATACGAGATGATCTTTCTTCTAGAGAAAAGTCATCTCCCCAAAACGAATTATTTATGAAAAGAGTAAAACATACCTTATTATATCTGCTTGCGGCAGGAGCCATGCTTCTGACAGGCTGTAGCGATGACTTCTTCGGCGACAAGACCGAGCAGCACGACAGCAACCGCATCCAACTCTCGAGCGATATCGACCAGCTTGCCGTAACCCGCGTCAACGACAACGGTTTCTGCAACGGCGACGTGATGGGCGTTTATATCGTAGATTACGAGGGAAACAAGCCTGGAACCTTGAAGGTAAACGGCAACCGTGGCGATAATGTGCGCCACACTTTCGATGAGCCTAACTATAAGTGGAACTCCGCTTATGACCTTTTCTGGAAAGACAAGCATACGCATATTGATGTGTATGGTTACTATCCTTTTGCCAATCCTGAGAGCATAGAGGATTATCAGTTTGAAGTACAGAAAGACCAGAGCAAGGCTACCGAGAATGGCGAAATGGGTGGCTACGAAGCGAGCGATTTTCTCTGGGGCAAGGTGTCGGATGTGGCTCCTACCACCAGCGTAATCCGTTTGCCTATGGCGCATCGCATGTCTAATGCCCGCGTTACCCTGATTCAGGGTTCCGGTTTTGCCGAGGGCGAATGGGCGAATCTGGAGAAGATTGTTCTGACAGCCAATGTAGCCCGCAAGGCAAGCATCAACCTTTCTACTGGCGATATCAAGACTGCAGGTGCTGTAGAGAACACCATGACCATCCCATCTCGTACTAACGACGAGTGGCGCACCATCGTGGTTCCTCAAACCGTGGCTGCCGGCACAACCCTCTTCAGCATCACCATCGGCGGCGTACCTTATAAGTTCACTAAAAACGAGGCATTTACCTATGTATCTGGCAAGATGATGAACTTCGGCATCAAAGTAGATAAGCAGACCGGAAGCGGCGCTTACAAACTTACTTTGATAAGCGAAAGCATTACTCCTTGGGAGAATGATTTGGTAAGCCATGATGCAACGGCGAAGGAGTATATTGTCATCAACTCTACTCCTGGAGGTTTGAAGAATGCCATTACTGCGGCTAATAAGGACTATACTCAGGTTCGAAATCTCAAGATTACAGGACAGATTAATGCAAAGGATTTTTACTTCATGAGAGATTCTATGCTCCGTTTGTCAGCATTGAATTTGAAAGAAGTTCGAATCAAAGGATGGGGAAAGAACGAAGAGAATGAAGAGAATATGGATGATCAAATTCCAAATAGTGCTTTCTATTTCATTCAGACTGTGGGAGGAAGTAATAGTCTCAATAGAATAGTTCTTCCTGACACTTTAAAATCTATTGGTTCAAATGCGTTCTACGGCTGCAAATATCTGTCAGGTTCTCTTATAATCCCTGAAGGTGTGACAGAAATTAAACGTGGAGCTTTCAACGGATGTATCGGTCTAAATGGAATCTTATCTCTCCCATCTACTCTAAAAAAATTAGGAAATAGAGGCGAAGATGACATGGGTGATGAAGGAACTGACTATTATGGAGGCGTATTTCAAAATTGTAGAAATCTTACAGGAAATTTAATTTTGCCAGATAATTTGGAATTAATTAGAGGATATTGCTTCTCTGGGTGTAGTGGATTATATGGTGAATTAAGATTACCTGCAAAACTTAAGAGAATGGGTAATTGTGCATTTAGCTCTTGTTCTGGATTCACAGGCTCATTATCAATACCACAAGGTATTACAGCACTTCCATCTGAAGCATTTCATAACTGTGGTTTTAACGGAACACTAACTTTACATAATGGTATAACAAATATTGCAAACGATGCTTTTGCTAACTGCCATTTCAAAGGCGAATTACACTTGCCAAAAAGTCTAAAAGTCATTTCAGAAAACGCCTTCTGTAACAATGATTTTTCTGGAACATTAACATTACCATCTACCCTTACCCATATCGGTAGCAATGCATTTGCATACAATTGGCGATTGATGGGAATTCTTGACATTCCACAAGAAGTAGAGAGCATTGGAGAAAACGCATTTAGCAATTGTAAAATGCTGGAAGGCATCATCTTTCCAGAATCTATGGAGACTATTCGCCAAGGCGCATTCAATGAATGCTATGGTATAAATTCCATTATATGTAAAGGAACGATGCCTGCCCATATTGAGAGCGGAGCTTTCGATGGCGTAGCCAAGGACAACTTCACTCTCGAAGTTCCTGAATCTGCCATTTCCCAATATCAAGCAGCACCAGGCTGGAAAGACTTCAAGCGAATCGCAGCTCACCACGAGCTCGTTTGCCGTCCATCTGTAGCCTGCGCCTTGAGCACGGAGCATAAGCAGAAACTTGTGATTAACGCAGAAGGCGAGTGGGAAGTAGCCAGCAAGCCAAACTGGTGTGAGGTTTCTCCTGCCAGCGGCAACAAGAAGACAGAAGTTACTTTGACCATCAAGGGAATGGCTAAGAATGCTGATAGCCGTGATGGAAAGGTGGTGTTCCGACTGAAGGACAAAGACTACACCCACGAATGTAGCGTTTCGCAGTATGGTTATGAATATGGCGAGGACGAATGGATTACCTTGCAGAAGGCTACCAAGGGCAATAATGGTGGAATCAATATCGTGCTGCTCGGCGACGGCTTTAACGCAAAGGATATTGCCAGCGGCAAATATCTGAAGGATATCAAACAGGAAGTGGAGTATTTCTTCGGTATCGAGCCTTACAAGACTTACCGTGATTACTTCAACGTTTATACCGCCATTCCGCTTTCTACGGAATCGGGCATAGGAACCGTGAACACCATCCGCTACAACCGATTCAATACCACCTTTACCGGTGGCGTAGGATTAAAGGCAGATTATGATGAAGTATTCGATTATGCTCTGGGCGCTCCAACCGTCAACAAGAGTAATCTGAATCAGACCCTGATCATCATGGTTCCTAATTCTACCGATTACGGCGGCATCTGCCAGATGTGGGAAGATGGTTCGGCTATTGCCTTCTGTCCTCAGAGTACCTATGGTTATCCGCTCGATACCCGTGGCGTCATCCAGCATGAGGCAGGCGGACACGGATTCGGAAAGTTGGGCGATGAGTACATTTATCACAACGCCTTCATCGATGCCTGTGGATGTTCTTGCTGCGGACACGTTCTTGAATTCAACGGAGCCAAGTCACTCGGCTGGTACGACAACCTGGAACTTACCGGCAAGATGCATAGTGTAGGTTGGAGCCATCTGATTTTCGATGACCGCTACAGCGACATCGTAGACATCTACGAGGGAGGCTACATGCACAACCGAGGCGTATTCCGTTCGGAGCCGAACTCCTGCATGAACAACGATATTCCTTACTACAGCACCATCAGCCGTGAGAGTATCGTGAAGCGCATCAAGGCTTATGCCGGAGAAACCTACAGTTTCGAAGATTTCGTTAAGAACGACAAGCGGGATGCGGGAATCGTAGAGAGCCGTGCTTTCGGCGGCAATGGCGACCAACGCACATCCGGAACCTACCAGCATGCTCCAGTCTTCCATAAAGGCAGTCCGCTGAAAATGGCAAAGGTTAGAAAGCATCGCTAAGAGCGAAGGCAAGGTAAATCAGAATATGGACCATTAAAACAAGAAAAAAATGAAGAAACATATAATAAGATACGCCAGTTTTGCGTTGGCTATATTAGGAATGGTTTCATGTAGCGAGGAGGTGGAAACAACCTCCCGCTACAAGGATGCCCAATCTACGCCGATGACTTTTGCCGTAAGCTATCCCGGCCAGAGCCGTGCCACGGCAACCAGTTTCGAGTCAAACGACAAGATAGGTCTCTACGTGGCAGAAAGCAAGGCTCCACTCGAAATAGGCGGCAATCTCGTGAACAACGAAGCGCTCACCTACGATGGCAGCAAATGGGAAGCCGCCCGCACCCTCTATTGGGACGAAGGCACCTACAACGCCTACGCTTACTACCCATACATACAGGGCATAAGCAGCACGACAGACCAGCCTTTCAGCGTAGCTCTCGACCAGAGTACCCCGAAGACGGCAACTGCACCCGGCGGTTACGAGGCAAGCGACCTGCTCTTTGCCACCAGCAAGGACATCCAGGCATCCAACTCCCCTATCAGCCTCAACTTCAAGCACATCATGAGCAAGATCAAGATACGCCTGATCAAGGGCGAAGACTTTGAGGGAGACATGCCTACCCATGCCCAGGTAACCATCCACAGCACGGTACCTACAGCCACCATCGACCTTCAGGCAGGCGTGGCAACCCGTTATGTGAAGGGAACCCAGCAGAGCATCATCGCCCATCAGGAGAGCGACTACATCTACTCGGCCATCATCGTGCCTCAACGCATCGAAAACCGAAGACCACTCATCGAGGTGGTAATGAAAGGTGTAAGTTATCTCTACGAGAGCAGATTCCAGTTTAAACCCGGAACCGAACATCTTGTCAACTTCATCATTTCTGACAACCCAGACCAGGTGAAGATAGAGATAGGCGGTGAGATTCAGAACTGGGGGAAATAAATAAGAAAGCCTTTCTCCCGAAGGGCTATGAATGATAAGAATACAGAGAATTATAAATGAAGAAAACGGTATTGATATTATCCCTTCTAGCATTCCTTCTCGGAGGATGGGTGGCAGCCTTGTGGCTGCTGCCCTCTGCCGTTTATAAAGGCGACTGTCAGGAAATCCGATACGGAGTGAACGAAGGACTGGAACTTGTAGAACAGGACAACGGCGCGAAAGGCAAGCGATACGTGGTAGAAGATGCAGACGGAAACGAGCTGTTTACCATCCCTTTGCGTGGCTGTCTGCTAGACACCCGTTTCCGCAACGGGCAGCTCCGGTTCCGCGAGCAAAACTCTAAGAGAGAGGGATTTATCGACCGCCAGGGTATGGTAGTATTCACAGAAGACAATAAAAATGCGGTTCCGGAAGCCAACAGGCAGCAGGCGCAGATGCTGATGAACGGAGAGACGGAAGAAGGCACGAAGAGTGCGGCTGATTACCAACCGGAAGAACAGGCAAGCAGGCAAGCGAATGCACCAAAAGCAGGAAAGACCAGCCATCTTTCGCAGGTAAATCTCAAGACGATGGCACAGTCGAATCCTTTCTACAAGGAAGCCTCGAAAATCATGCAGGGCAAACTCACAGAGACCGATGCCAGACGCCGCCATACCATCCTCAACTACTGCGAACATTTCCGCAGAGCCTATACCACCAAGGATCTAGATTTCCTGAAACAGGTATTTAGCGACAAGGCACTCATCATCGTAGGAAACGTGATAAAACCAGTAGCCAACGACAACAAGTGTCAGGCTGAAGCAAAGGTAACCTACGCCATTCACTCGAAGAAAGACTATATTTCAAGACTGGCGAAGGTATTTACAGCCAACCAGAAGATAGACTTGAAATTCTCGGGATTCCGCATCATGCGCCATCCTACGATGGACGGCATTTACGGCGTCACCCTCCGGCAGCAATACAAGAGCGACCGCTACGCAGACGACGGCTATCTCTTTCTGCTCTGGGATTTCCGCAACCCGTCCATGCCACTCATCCACGTGCGCACCTGGCAACCGGCAGGAACCGTACATAGCGGAGACGATGTAATCAGTATACAAGACTTTAATTTAGAATAATATGATGATACTCTTATTCATATTAAGCCTGTGGTCAGCATCCGTTCAGGCACAAGAGTTTTCGGTAGCAGGTTTCCGCCTGTTGCCCAACGACGTGAGTGCCTTTATCACCCCCGTGCGCGACCTCAACGATGAGCCTTGCGCCCTGGTGAAGGTAGAAGCACCCTCCGACTTTGCCTTCTCCACCCCGCTCGGAATCGTATCGCGAAAAGATAAAGTGGGCGAAATCTGGCTCTATCTTCCTAAAGGCTCCAAACTGCTCACCATCAAGCATCCGGAATGGGGCGTGCTCCGCGATTACCGGTTCAGCAAACCGCTGGAAAGCAGAATGACCTACGAGCTGAAACTGAAACTGCCCAAGCCTACTCCTATCATCCAGGAGAAGCACGACACCATCGTAGAGGTAAAGACGGTAATAGATACGATTGCCATCCCACAAGTACGTAAGAAGATGCCACTCGCCCTCTACACGCTCGCCACGCTATCCCTTCATGAAGACGGACCGTCCTATGGTCTCTTCTTCGCCCTGATGCGCCGCCACGGCTTCTTCATCCATGCCAGCAGCAACCTCAAGAGCATAGGCAGCACAGAGGGAACCTGCAACAAAGAAGGTTTCACGCCGGGCAGCAGCATCAAACCTTATTATACAGGCAATACACGCCACCAGAACTACACCTTTACCGCTGGAGCCATCCACCACATCACGCATGGCTTCTGCCTCTTCGAAGGTGTAGGCTACGGCAAAGCCGCTACAGTCTGGCAGCAGACCGAGAGCAGCGGAGGCGGATACCTGCTCAACGAAGACCTTACCCACAAAGGCTTCGCAGTCCAGCTGGGTGTGCTCGCCTCGTTCAACAGAGTGAGCATCGCAGCCTCAGCCATCACCATCGCCGGGAAACAATGGCAGGGCAGCATCGGCATAGGTATTAAAATCGGAAAACAAAAGAAGTAAGAAATGAACATAAAAAGCATATTACGCAGCATCAGATTTCTTGCCCTCCTGATAGGAAACATGATGATGGCAGGTTGCAGCAATAGCGATAAGCCTGCCTATCTGGAACCGCACCTGATAACCACAGAGGCGACCCACATCACCCGAACAGAGGCTACCCTCAACGGATCAGCCACCATAGAGGGAGAAACTGAAATGCCGAAACTCCTGTTCAGATACGGCACTTCGGAGAGCATGAACCTCAATACCAGCGAGGTTCATGCCCAGGGAGCTGACGTCTCGCTGGTTCTGACGGGACTCAAAGCGGGCACTACCTATTATTATATGCTGCAGGGCAACAACGGGCGAACAACCACAACCAGCAACATGATGAGTTTCACCACCCAGCCCAATATAAGTCCGAAACTATCGTCGGCTACGCTCTTGAGCCACGGACCGATGAGCGCATTCGTAAGCTACGAAATAACCGATGATGGTGGCGAGCCGATGACCGAAACCGGATGCTACGTTTATCTGACCGGCGAGCCGGAGAACAAGCAGAAATGCATCGTAGAAAACTTTGACGGAAAGAAGGGAAAAATCAAGTTGCGCATCGGAAATCTGGAGCGGAATGCCCACTATGAATTCCAGCCTTTCGCTCGGAATAGGGTAGGAGAAACCATAGGAACCGCCATCAAATATGATACGAGCGACGCCATTACGCTAAACGAAACAGGTGAACTGATCCAGCTGATGGGCAATCATCTTTACGAATATACCCAGTTGACCATAGCCGGAACCCTGAACGGCGAAGACCTCAGCTGTATGAGAATGATGATGGGGCGCGACAACGATAACGCAGTCACCCCCGGCAAGCTATCGGATATAGACCTTACCGACGTTCACCTCGCAGCAGGCGGAATGGTAGGTCCTTATCATCACGAAGCTGCAGAAAACCAGATTGTGCAAGGCACATTTGCCGGTTGCGAGAAGCTCACCCACGTAGTTCTCCCAGCCGATGCAACCACCATAGAGAAAGATGCATTTGCCGATTGTACTTCGCTCCGCGAGATAGAAATTCCTGCCTCAGCAGGCAGCATTCTCCCTTCCAGCGGATGCACGGCGCTCGAAGCCCTTACGGTTTCGCCTGCCAACGCTAACTACAAGAGTCAGGACGGCGTGTTGCTGAATGCAGAAGGCAACAGAATCATCTGGTTTCCGATGGGCAAGAAGGGCAAATACACCCTTCCTTCCGCCTTTACCTCCATTGGCGCCTACGCCTTCAAGGAATGCAGCATCGAGGCGTTTTATCTGTCAGACAACGTTGAAACATTAGGACAAGGCGCCTTCATGGACAGTCAGATAAAGGAAATACATCTTGGGGCAGGCATCAAGCTGATTCCTACAGGCGTTTTCCAAGGCTGCCGGAAACTCACGAAAGTGTATCTGGGAGCCAACACAGAACAAATCAGCAACTACGCCTTCGACGGAAGTCCGCTTACCGACCTTTATGTTTCAGCTTCCATGATTCCTTACTGCGAAGAAAACGCCTTCGCCAACAAGGTAGAAGGCTTCTTCGCCACCTGCGTGCTCCACGTGCCTGCAGGCATGAAAAAGAAATATCAGAACCATAAAATATGGGGTAAATTCACCCATATAGTAGAAGAATAAAAATGTTGAATAATCATATAATTAAAAGATAAATTATGACAACACCCGAAATAGAAGAGCTCAAATCACTCGTAGAACAGAAATACGGCAAGATTCTTGCCACGACAACCGACTTCGAAGAGTTTTCACTCTATCTGGAGAAGAAAGCAAGTGGAACTATTTCGCCATCCACCCTCAAACGACTCTATGGTTATGTGAGCGACAATCACAAGCCACGCATGGTAACCCTCGATATACTTTCCCAATATATCGGTCATCGGAACTACATGGAATTTACCCATTGGCTCAAGACAAGCACCAAGTACAACAGTTCCTTCTTCAAGGCAAACCAGCTGGTAAGTAGCGATTTACAAGAAGGTACTCTTGTTTCTATCGGTTGGAGTCCCAACCGTCTGCTGCAGCTCCGCTATCTGGGCGACAGTACCTATGAAATAGAGAAATCAGAGAACAGCAAGCTGCAGCCTGGCGACCGCTTCGTAACAGGCTGTTTCATCAAGGAGCAGCCCCTCTACCTGCCCTACATCGAGCGTGGCGGCGAGCGTACAGCCTCGTTCGTAGCCGGCAGAAACGGCGGACTTACCGTCATCAGCATCAACGAGAAATAAAACAACAGTAATCAAGAAAAAGAGGAATCCGTGAGCATGGAAGAAACTGAAGAAAAGAAGAAGAAAACGACATCGGGATTTACCGAGGATATCAGCAAGGAGATGAGCAATTCAAACCCCTTGCCTGTGGAGGATGCATTCAGCAATCTCCACCAATGCTACGTGTCTATTTCGGGCCATACACGCATCTTTACAGCCACCAAATACGGCAAGCGTTTCATGTTGAAATGTCTCAAGAACGATTTTCTCTACACCCCTATTTACCGCTAGGCACTCGCCAAGGAGTTTGAAATAGGCCAGCAGCTGGAACATCCCAATATCTGCCGTACCATCGACCTGGAAAAGGTTGACAACCTGGGCACGGTAGTGGTGATGGAATATATTGACGGCGATAATCTGGAGCAGCTCATCAAGAAGAATGCCCTCTCGGCAGAACTCGCCCGCAAGATAGCAGGACAGCTGATGGATGCGCTGGAATACATGCACAACAAACAGATGATTCATCGCGATCTGAAGCCTTCCAACATCATGATTACACATAACGGGCAGAACGTGAAACTCATCGATTTCGGTCTCTCGGATAGCGATTCTTTCTGCGTATTGAAATCGCCAGCCGGAACTTCGGGCTATATTGCTCCCGAACAGATGCTACCAGCTGCCAAGGCTGAACCGCGTGCCGATATTTATTCTCTGGGCATGGTTCTGGGCGACATGGCCAAGGCTACGGGCGATAAGGCGCTCAGCAAGATGGCAGAAATCTGTAGTTGCCGCGACCCGCAAAGCCGTCCGCAAAACATCGCCCAACTGCGCCAACGCCTGTCCTGTACGCCCCGTTACCGCCACGCCTTGCTCCTGCTCTGTGCCCTCATCATCGCCCTATTGGCAGCCCTGGCCGGGAGTTATTATCATCTGGAGAAGAGTGCCCAAGAACCTGCATCTTCGGCAAGCGACAGCATTCAGCCCAACGACAATAAGGTAATCGACTATCAGCTTTGGGATAAATAAAGCAGGAACTTTAAACATATTTATCTCTTTTTCTTTCCATATTCGGCAGAAATACGCTACTTTTGCACCCTATATGGAACAGATTTCACCAATTCAGGCATTATTGCAGCAACGCACCCTGCTCCAGCTGGAGTATTATACCGAGAAAGAAGCCTTCCGCAAGCTTACCGAACAGATGGGCATGCAGCGGAAGGTGAAACGAGGTGATGCCTGGTTCCCGCTACAGGTGGGAAAGAGCTTTTATAATTCGCTGAACCAGACAGCCATAGAGGTTTTCCGAACCTCTGACCAGGATATCGAGCACAATTTTGAGTTCGGTCGCCCCGTCATGTTCTTTAGAAGTGAAGGAAGTGAAGAACTTAAATATTTCTCCTTTACCGGAACCGTGAGTTATGTAGATGGCGACAGAATGGTGGTTACCGTTCCCGATTCTGCCCCTCTGCTCGAACTTCAGCAGTCAACCGATCCTATCGGCGTACAGCTATCCTTTGACGAAACCAGCTACAAACTGATGTTCGAGGCCCTGGACCGCGTGATGAAGGCGAAGAACAACCGTCTGGCTTATCTCCGCGATTTATTCTATTCCCATCAGAAGGCAGGAAGATTCTCCTTCGAACCGATGAAGTTCCCTTGGCTCAATCCTACCCAGGAAAGGGCTGTGAACGAGGTGCTTTGGGCGAAGGATGTGGCCATCGTTCACGGACCTCCGGGAACCGGAAAGACTACAACCCTGGTGGAAGCCATCAACGAAACCCTGATGCGTGAAAGCCAGGTTCTGGTGTGTGCACAGAGCAACATGGCGGTAGACTGGATATCAGAAAAACTGGTGGATAGGGGCATCAACGTGCTCCGTATCGGAAACCCGACCCGCGTGAACGACAAGATGCTGGGCTTCACCTACGAGCGTCGCTTTGAGAGCCATGCTGATTACCCTCAGCTTTGGGCGATTCGCAAGGCAATCAGAGAATTAAGAAAGAACAGGAAGAAGGGTAGCGAAAACTATCATCAGAAGATGGATAAGCTGAAGAGCCGTGCCGCCGAGATAGAACTCCGCATCAACGCAGAACTCTTTGGCGAGGCGCGTGTCATCGCCTGTACCCTGGTAGGCTCAGCCCATCATCTGCTGGAAGGCATGAAGTTTGGTACCCTCTTTATCGACGAGGCTGCCCAGGCTTTGGAAGCAGCCTGCTGGATTCCGATGAGAAGAGCCAGCCGGGTGATTCTGGCAGGCGACCATTGTCAGCTGCCGCCTACCGTAAAGAGTATTGCGGCATTAAGAGCCGGACTGGGCAAGACCCTGATGGAGCGCATCGCCGAAAACAAGCCGGAGGTGGTAACCCTGCTGAAAATCCAATACCGCATGAACGACGAAATCATGCGATTCTCCAGCGACTGGTTCTACGGGGGCAAGGTGGAGAGTGCGCCTCAGATTAAATACCGAAGCGTATTGGATTACGACCATCCGATAACGTGGATTGATACTTCAAACGAGGAGAATCAGATAACGATAGAAGGAGAAGATGCTCCCGAGGATTCTGCATCTGCCTCATCTGCAGCTTCTGCAGCCAATCAGAATTCTGATTTGAACTTCAAGGAGCAGTTTGTGGGCGAGAGTTTCGGGCGCATCAACAAGGCAGAAGCCGAACTTACCCTGCTCACTCTGGCGGAATACTTCACCAAGATAGGCAAGCAGCGCGTTTTGGAGGAAAGAATCGATGTAGGCATCATTTCGCCTTACCGTGCCCAGGTACAATATCTCAAGAAGCTCATCAAGAAGTATGAGTTCTTCAAGCCTTACCGCCGCCTGATAAGCGTGAATACGGTAGATGGTTTCCAGGGACAGGAAAGAGACGTAATTCTCATCTCCCTGGTGCGTTCCAACGATGAAGGTCAGATAGGATTCCTGAAAGACCTCCGCCGCATGAACGTGGCGATGACGAGAGCCCGAATGAAGCTCATCATCCTGGGCAACAAGGACACGATGACGAAGCATCCTTTCTACAAGAAACTGTGGGAGTATGTGGAAGCTATCAACAACAACGAATAAAATAAAGACTATTTTATGCTACAACGAGACTACATACAGCGGTTGATTCGCGAGTTTATGGCGGCACTCGAAAGAATGCTCGAAAAGAAAGAGGTGGAGGTGAGACGTGAGAAGATTAAGGAGCTCTACAATCAATACGTAGGCCCTTACGCCTTCTACAGCATCGCCACCATCGAGGATGTGATGAAAGCGATGGCAGGAATCGACGACGAGGAGAAGCGACTCTCCAAGATGGATATGCTTGCCGAACTCTACTATCACGAGGCGGATACCGTGGGACAACCTACAAGAGACGAACTCCTGAACAAGGCGTTCATGCTCTTCGATTATGTGGAAGCCCACGGAGATACGTTTTCCATTGAGCGCCGCAATAAAATGGCACAAATCAAACAGAAGACTGTCTCTTATACACATCTCC
>ENA-OYXX01000703-OYXX01000703.1-human-gut-metagenome-genome-assembly--contig:-NODE-703-length-14464-cov-8.833576_pt1 | contig 14464 bp, 18 predicted proteins | sample MGYA00243976_ERZ653434 | MGnify/ENA primary metagenome ERZ653434 (study PRJEB26926, sample SAMN06165112) | human gut metagenome | biome: ENVO:00009003; feature: ENVO:2100002; material: ENVO:00002003...
CTACACGTAAGGAGTCGTCGGCAGCGTCAGATGTGTATAAGAGACAGGCTTACTAACATCTCGTCTACATTATTGATGATAGGCAGTTCTGAATTGTTTATTATAGCTGCAATAGTTCTGCTCTTATTTGGTGGAAAGAAAATACCAGAACTAATGAAGAGTATGGGGCAAGGAGTCAGATATTTCAAAAAAGGAATGGCTGAGGATATTCCTGAGGATAAAATAGCGGGTAAGGATAATGACAATGAGGTCCAATTGCCAGAAGAAGACAAAAAGTGAACAGAAATAATCATGACATGCAAACATTCGGAGAGCATTTAGATGTATTGCGGAAGATGCTTTTCCGAATTTGCATGTTGTCATTCATCATCGCAATAGGAGTTTTTTTCTTTAAAGATCAAGTTTTTAACCTGATTTTAGCTCCATGCTCATCTGATTTCGTCACTTATAACGCAATCAATAAATCTCTGTGTATGCTGGGGATGAATGATACAATATACTCAACTTCAATAGAATTGATAGCTACAGATTTGCCAAGTCAGTTCCTTGCTCACATGTCGATGTCGCTATACATAGGAGGATTGTTATCATCTCCTTTTATACTATATGAATTATTTAAGTTTATATCTCCTGCTTTATATGAGAATGAAAAAAAATATTCAATAAGAGTGGGCACTGTTTCTTATTTGTTATTTATAATAGGTATAATAGTATCTTACTTTATATTATTCCCTATATCATGCAGGTTTCTTGCTTCGTATAGCGTGTCAGAACATGTAAAAACCATGGTTACTTTAGATTCTTATATTAGTACATTCATATCATTAACCCTATTGATGGGACTAGTATTCCAATTGCCAATCATATCCATATTTCTTGCCAAGATGGGAGTAATTACACATTCTATTATGGTTGATTATAGGAAACATGCATTTGTTTTAATTGTTATTATAGCTGCAATTATTACACCACCAGACGCAATGACGCTGATATTAGTTTCATTTCCTCTCTATATATTATATGAGATAAGTATTTTAGTGGTAAAATTGTCAGAAAAATAGTGTTACATCATATACGTTATGGATACAAAAGTTATAATAGAAGTTGTTTGTCCCTATTGCGGTAGCAAAATAATGATGAAAAAAAAAGTTGAGGTAACATCCAAAACTTTAACTTGTCCCAATAATTGCTGTGGCAAAGAACTAAAATTAGTATTTGATGTTACAAAGGACCCTCAAACATATCAGGTTATTACAGGCGAGCAAAAATCCGACATCCCTTCCAAAAACAAAACTATTTATAAAAAGAAGAATGATTTTGGAGAAGATGTTAATGCCGGAACACATAAGAAAGAAACTATATACGGGAAAAAAGACAAGCACAAGACTCCTCACAATGTATATAACGATATAGATGATGAAGAAGATGACATCTTCCCTAAAAAACGTCATAGGCTAAGAGAACGAGTTTTTCTTACTCATATCACATGGTTTGGTTTGAGAAATCAGAAATTTCAATTATATGAAGGAACTACAACTGTTGGTAGATTTGATGAGGACACACCTTCTGATATTTCCATCAGAGGTGATGAAACAATGAGCCGACGCTCAATAGCAATTATTATTGAAGAGGAGGATGGTATTTTTGACTTTAAATTAAGAGTTCTAAATGCGACTAACAAAGTAAAAGTAAATGACAAAATGATAAAAGAGGGGGCTGAAGTCTATTTGGAATTCGGTGACCTTATCATGTTGGGAAATTCTAAATTTAAATTTGATAATCATTAGATATATGGCTAAAAATGAATTCTTATTTTTAAACTCCAGAGATGAGTTATTAAGATTGGATATAAGCAAAATCGTTTTTTTTGAAGGAGAAGGGAATTATACGAGTATCGTATCTGCAAACAATTTAAAAGGAGTTGTTTGCATAAATCTTGCAAAAATTCAGGATGTTCTTAACGAAAAATTGCGAGAACATTCTATGATTTTTGCCCGGGTAGGGAAACGATATATTGTCAATTTAGATTATATCTATTCTATAAATGTTATAAAGCAGAAATTGACATTAAGCGATGGATACATGTTTTCATATCAATTAAGTATAGCAAAAGATGCTTTGAAGAAACTGAAAGAGTTGCATTGCAAATAAAATGAAATTTATGGAGATACTTATAGGACGAGATCCTGACACAAATTGTTTGGCTTTACTTGTTGATGGGAAACGAGGAAAAGACTCGACCATTATTTTCCCCAATAGCGTAAGTCGACTAAAACCTGAAAAGAATACAGCACATTGCCGTATATCCGTAAAAGGTAATGATATCAGAATAATGAATTTAAATTCCCACAATGTCACTTATGTAGATGGAGAAGAAATAAAATCATCTAAAAAAATAGATCTTCATAGTATAATAGAATTAGGAGCAGACCAATATAGAATAAACATTAAAAAAATTCTTAAAAAGATTGGATATGTTGCACCTGTATCTATAAAACATTTGAAAAGAGTTTGGGAAAGGTATGATAGAGCTTTATTAAAATTACAAGTGGAGCAACAGAAGGCAGCCAATCAGCAAAAGCTACAAGGATTGATTTCTCAAGCATCAGTACTTTGTGTTATAATACCTTCTGTTATACCCTCTATTCCAATTCCTGGAATGATCAGAGTTTTATTAGTTATCGTCGCATTATTGTTGGGAGTGTATTTTTACATCAAAGGAACAAAGACAGACGAATCGTTTGTGATAAAAAAACGTGAACTTGACGAAAGGTTTAAGGATGATTATGTTTGCCCCAAATGTGGGTATTTTTTCGGATTTATACCTTATGATAATTTGATGTATAAGAAGAACTGCCCTAATCCCAATTGTAATGCTCCATTAGACACATAGTGTGACGAACCAAAAGAATTTGTGTAATAAACTATGGCGTTTGTGTAAGATGTATTTAAGAATTTGGTAAAAAACGAAAACCGCCATAATTTTGCATCAGTTACAACGAAATATTAACATTAAATTTAAGAATTATGGAAGAAAAAAAGAGCAATGGCACTAAGGGTGCCGCAAGGTGGAAAGAAGTCGCAATAGGTGGAATTTCCGGTATCGCTTTAGGAACAGCAGGAACTTTATTTGCAAGCTCAATTCCGTTGGAAGCTTCTGCAGAAAATGTTGATTCTGAAAATGTAAATGCAGAAACAGAGCCTACTAATACAACTGCACAAATGGCTACTCATGTTACAGACTCCATGTCTTTTTCAGACGCATTTAATGCTGCACGTGAAGAAGTCGGTGCTGGAGGTGTTTTTGAATGGCATGGTAATTTATATAGTACATATACTGCGGCAGAGTGGAACAATATGGATGCTGCTGCAAGAAATGAGTTTGCGGACTCAATTCATTGGGATGGTCCTTCACATGAATATGTGTCATCAAATCACGGCCAATCCTCACATTCACCCCATTCCACCCATGCAGAAGAAGTACACAATACACAGACTGTAAGTAATGACAATACAGCCCAAGCACAGTCGCCAAATAAAGATGAGGAAGATACAGATGTGGAAATCATAGGTGTCGAGCACGCAAATATAGACGGAGAACACGATTCTATAATCGGTACCGCAAATATAAACGGTCAAGCTGTGTATTTTATTGACGTAGATGGAGAAGACAATGAATTTGAATTAATGGTATCAGATACAAATGGTAATAATCAAGTTGATGAAGGTGAGGTTGTAGACATATCTGAGCAGCATATGTCTGTATCACACTTTGAACAATTAGCTCAAGCAGAACAGTCAAATCATAATGAATCTGAAACACCTGTTCAGTACTATGCGAACAATGAAGAACTTCCAGATTACGTTAATGATGCAGATCCTGGTACATTAGCATAATTACGAGGGTATGTTATTTGACATACCCTCTCTCAAACAATAGTACGATGAAAAGAATACGAATATATAAATTAGCAGTTGTCTTATTAGGAGTCTTTCTCTACACGACAACTATTTCTGCAAGTAATAAAGTGCATTTGGTCTCGGTCGGAATTGCAGATTATCCTGGAGCTACAAATGATTTAGCATTACCGGCAAAAGATGCAGCTTCTGTAAAATGGCTTTATGAAAAGAATTCAAATGCCGTAACTGCAATTCTTACGAATAGTGCAGCTACAAAAGAAGCGATATTGTCCGCAATACGTACTACCTTCCAGTATTCTTCTACAGATGATATTGTTGTGTTCTTTTTTAGCGGACACGGTTACAAAGGTGGTTTTGTTGCTTATGATGGCTATTTAAGTTATGAAGAAGTAAGGCAAGCTATGAGCGTGACTCACTGTAAAAACAAAATGATTTTTGCTGACGCATGTTTTTCTGGTAAAATGAGACAAGGTTCATCTGAAGTAAAACAAGAGCATGAAAACTCAAATGTAATGCTCTTTTTATCATCGCGAGATAATGAAACATCCATTGAGCGACGAGATATGAAGAACGGGTTTTTCACTTCATGTTTAATTGATGCTTTACGTGGAAAATCAGACTCAAACCGCGACCGTACAATCACAGCAAAAGAGTTGTTCAAATTTGTAAGCGATAATGTGAGAGCATTGTCAAATAATAAACAGCACCCAGTCATGTGGGGACATTTCTCTGACGATATGCCAGTAATTGTTTGGTAAAATGAAATATACAAAATATACAGACGTATGAAACTTTATTTTATATTTGCTTGGTTAGTACTTTCTGGGACAAGTTTTGCACAATCTTTCTCAGATAAGTCGAAACTACAAATTGGCGACTTTGTATACATTGATGGGACTTTCTCGCATAGACGGATAAATAGCAAGAAATGTGTAGGTGTTTTAATAAGTAAACAAATGACGGCAGAGGACAAAAAACATGGATGGAGTACTGGTGTTGTTGTTTCTCTTGAGGATTTAGGTAAAGGTACTTTATACAAGTGGGGGCCAAAGAATGCTAGTATTGGCGATTATAGGTATGAGGCGTTAGATACTCTGTCTGCGACCTATGAAGCTTTTAATGCTTTGAAAAATATGGACAAGGTGAATTTTCCTAATAGTGGATGGAATTTGCCAACATCAAAACAATGGGACGATATGCTTGATAATATAGGTAATAGACAGATTCATAAAATCAACAACAAAAGAAAGTGTCCTGATCATACAGCAGAGGAAACATCTGAAGACTTAAATAACAAAATTGGCGGTTTTATATTAAATGATAGGCATGGCTATTGGTTATCAGAATCCTCTTTCCATAGTACTGCACATATTGGCGATGCTCATTCAAGCAATAGCGGTGGATATCATGATAGCTATAATGGAAGAGGACGTTGGACAGTCGATGGATTACCAGGATTTGTAGGCGACAGACAACAATATCGAAGGGTTAGAGCTGTTTTTATGTTCTAACATTTTTATTTAATGGATTCATTGCTTGCTATTATTTATATTTATGATATTATACAGACATTATTTCATATTTTGCTTTTTCTGTTTTTTATCCTGCAATAATGTTATGTCACAAAGTCTTATTGTTGTAGCCCAACAAGAAACTGGCATGTATAATCAAACGTGGTTTTATGGCGGAAGTGGTAATTCATTACAAGAGGATAAAATTAAGGAGTATTGGAATGAAGATTTTTACATCAATTCTGTTGCATATACTTCTAAAGGATGGTTCGTAACAATGGCAAAAGGGGTAAAATGGACAGGTCAATCATATAGTTACAATTCATCTTGGCCTGATGAGTGGATTCAAGAGAAACGGAAAGCCGGATATATGATAACTTCCTTGTCGACAAGTGGATCGAATTGGATGGTTGTAATGTCTAAGAATACGGACTACAAAACACAGGAGATTTGTTCTGCTCCATGGTCTACGATGAAAGACTGGATAAAGAAATGGTGGAATAATGATTACTATATAACTAGTCTTACATGCCGAAATGGAATGTGGACGGTTGTAATGAGTAAGACATCACTTTATACAGATCAGTCTTATATGTCATCCTCTACAACAAGTGGAATAAAAGAAAAAATAAAAAAGAAATGGGAAGAGGGGTATCGTATCATTGCATTTGAATATGGAGGTGGTGAATATTTATGTGTAATGTGCAAATTGGCAGGAAACAAAACTCCAATGCAAAGTTACCAAATTGAGCCATCGGATGTTAGTGGATTTATTAAAGAAAAATGGGCCGAATCTTATAATGTCATCTATACAGGAGGATAGTAACAGGGATTTAGCAAAACATGTATTCTTTGTTGAGTAAATTTAAATATAATGAAATTAAAGCATATTTTAATTAAGTGTTTCCTGTTGATAGCTATTATAACATTTCATGCAAATTGTTTGGCTCAATCAAATAAATTGAAACAATCCCAGCTTATAAATGCTGTTAAAAATAAAATGAGTGTCAATTCTATGAAAATGCTCTCTAAAAAAGATATTAATGCTACGGATAAATTTGTATATTCTGTATCTAATGGTTCAATATTAGAAGATACACCATATAAGATTACCGTGTCAGAAAGCTTCGTGTCTATATCAATAAAAACGAATACCAGTAATATAGATGAGACCTTTGCAATAACAGATAGTCAATATTCTTCATTTAAAAAGGATTTATATAAGGCTAACATCAGAATAGAAAGAAACGAATCTGTTATTGGAATATGTGGTGCACCATGTATTGAACTTAGTTTATTCAAACATCTCAATAATTATTTTAAATATGACACATTGGATTCTGATAATAATCTCACATATACATCCTCTTTGGAGGACATCTTTTGGAAACTTATACCAGCATCATTAGATGAATTGTTAAGTTCAATAAATGATATTAATGAATTTGATGTTGAATAAATTGCTATTAATTAAATAGATGAGTATGAAACATAAAATATTATCAATAGGACTTATACTTGTGTTTAGTGGTATAATGTCCATCAAGTGCTTAGCACAAAACAAATTGACGAGAAACCAGATATTGGATGCAGTAAGAATCCACCAACAAGATATCGATTCTGTAAGTATGTCAGTAGGAGATTCTGTGATATGCGATTCTACCACCACAAAAATTACTCTTGATGTAATGAACGATTCTTTGGCTCATAATTATTCCTATAGGCTTATCTTTTCTAAAAAAGATATTGAAGTAGATGTTTATAATGATGCCAACTATTTATATCGCAGTGTCTTTGAATATACAAATTTCACCTATGAAACCTTGAAGGCAAAAATAAACAAATATAATATAAGAAAAATAGATTCCTATAATGATGCTTGTGGAGGAAAAGAAAACTATATTCTTCGTTTATATAGAGGAAATAAAACTTATATGTCAATAGAGAACTATAATGGAAGGACGAATGCTACTGCAGAATTTCATGATTTAATAGAAGAGATAAAGAAATTAATACCTGACATATCCTCGGTTTTCTTAGCCTGTGAAGCATATGAAGTCACCAACGATTCGGTTGTATCTGATACCGTTGATGTGAATTTAATTTTAAGTGACGAGTCGATAAGGTTTAAAAACAAAGGTGGAGAGTTTAAGAAAGTAAAAGTCACATGTAACATTGAAGACTGGGAAATACTATCTTATCCAAATTGGATAACAATATCTCGAAATAACAATGAAATTGTTATAGAATCCACTAAAAATAACACAAAAAAACATAGAGCAGGTATTTTAAAGGTTGGATGCTTGGGAGAAACAAAAGAAATATCAATATTACAGAATTAGAAGTATTCTTTTTCATTTATGTGGTTTAGTACAATAATTTGATGAAGAAAATAGTAAGCTTTTTATTCGCTTTTGCAATGTCTCTGCCGTTATGGTGCGGAGAAACAGGATTATTTACCTATGAAGGTGGTTTCTTTATAAAAGATGGGAATATTTGGAAAGAATATCGCCCCAAAGACAAACCTGGAATATGGGATACGTATAGCCAATATGGAGAAGAAGCCAACTATTATAATATCAGAAATAATACCAAAACATTCGCTATACCAAAGACTTCGAATAACAATTTCTACAAAAGAGAAAATGGAGAATGGAAAATAATATATACGACACGAGTTATATACTGTTATTTCAAGGATTCCTCTGTTGGACTATTTTGTTTTGAAACGGGCTATTATGTTAGGGATAAAAAGAAATGGCGTTTATATCTTCCCGACAAAAAAGAAGGTTTATGGACTGATTTTGCCCAATATGACGAAGATGATAAATTCTTCTATCTAAAAAATGACTCAGATAAAGTCTGTGTACCTAAACGTGCAGACCTCAATTGTTTTCTTTGGAATAAAAATAGCGAGAAATGGGAAGCCAACTACTCGATTACAGAAATTTATGATCATATTTAGATGAATATAATGAGATTGCGAAACATAGGCCACGGTGCATATTGAAGTTGTCGTATTTTCGCAAACAATTAAAACAGCAATTAACTAAATATTAATATTGTGTTAAGTAATATTTGTGACAAGTACTCTGTGCTGATAAGCAAGTTAATTAATGATTGTCTCGCCTGGCTGCGCCCCACAGTAGCAAGAATAATCTCGTTTGCAAACTCTGTAATGAAGAAAAATGGCAATATTCTCCGTTATAATATTCCTTCGAACGGCACTTTAAAGCAAAGTAAAGCATTCCACAATACATATTGTACATCCATCCTTGAAGCTATGAGACGGTATAGAATTGCACAATCAGCAGACAATTTTTTATATGGAATTATTGATGACAAAGGAAATGTTATCGTTGATTTTTTATATGATAAAATTCATAATTTAGGCGAGTTTTGCTGGCCTGGACCAGGACCGCTACCACCCAAAGAAAAGTTCTTTATTGGAGCATTTTTTAGGCAGGGAGAAGATGCAGGATACTTATTCATACAAAAAGATGGTAGTATGGTGGAATATAAGAGATGCTCATATAATGAATTTATTCATCGCTGCCGATTGACTTAAAAAAAAAGAACATATTAGACTATACAAAAAAAACGAAACATCATGAATAAATTATTAGAACTTTCAGATTTGGAGTTAGTTAAAGCTTTGTGTCCATCTCCCATTACCCATGATGCATGGACCTTTTCAGGAGAAGAATTACGAGAAGCTATTAAAGGAGAAAGACTTCTAAATGTGTCTTTAGATTTATCAAATGAATGTAATCTCAATTGTCCATACTGTTATACAGCTCCTGCCAAATCATCACGACGGGAACAAAGCAACGGAAGCCTTTCATTTGAAGAATATAAGGAAATCGTTATTCAACTCAAAGAGGCCGGAACAAAAACTATAAATATTATAGGAGCAGGAGAACCCACAATGTACGCACGTTTTGATGAGTTGGTCGAATTCATTTCTTTACAAGGAATAAAAGTGTGCATCGCGACCAATGGGATTCTTCTAGTTTCCCAAAATAAGCGCATTGACCTATTGAATGAAATAAAAGCAACAATCATATTAAAAGTCAACTCACGAAACAGCCATCTGCAAGATCTTTTAGTCGGTCATAACGGGTATGCTTCCATACGTGACAATACGCTAAAGAAACTCATTAGCAAAGGATTCAATAAAGAGACACCAACGCGACTGGCAATTAATACCCTTCTAATAAAACCTATATATACGGAGCTATATGACATTTTTCTCTTTTGCAGAGAAAACAATATATCTCTAATAGCAAGCGTATACATGCCTACAGGCAGAACCTCAGGATTAGTTTTTCAAGGAAAAGAGGCTATTCCCAACAATTTCAATGTCAGGGATGATTTATATCAGCCTTTAGCTGAAGATGAAATTGCTGAAATTTTGACGCAAATAAAAGAATATGATTTAAAAAACAATATTATTCACGCACTACATCCAGCATATATTAGCGGAATTGCTTGCACACAGTTGTTAGGTGTACAAATAGACAACCGCGGTAAGGTTTGGAATTGTCCTGCGAGGAAACGTATTATAAATGGCGATGTTAAGGAAATTCCATTGACAGAAGATAAAACAAAAAAATATTTAACCCTTTGGAACGAAGATATATCAGCAAACATGCGTGAAACGTATAATGGATGTTGCATTTATAAAGGACAGATTAATTGTTATGAATAAGAAATTAGGTCCCGAATTAGGAGTATGGTTTATATCAACATTATTAGTAAGTTTTATCGCTGAGCCATACTTTTCCGAAAAAATGAAATCTTTAGTGAACAAATTGCAGGAATCCTCTATTTTAAGTAGTTTTGTGGTTTTTGTGTTAATATCTCTGTTGAAAGTGCTCTATGATAGGTTGAGATTTGCATCAAAATTTTATAATGAGGTGAAACAAATTGATCGTTCTTTGAATGATTGTTATTCCGATTTTATTAAAACCGATCATAGAATAATATCAGGTGTAATAGGAATGTTGCAGTCTGAGTCTGGATGTGATTTGTTATGGGAAACTAAAGACTTAGCCCTTAAAAACATATGCAAAGAGAAAGATTGTCTGTCATCATGGCCTTTTAAAAACTATTTCGAAAATATATCCAGAATACGACGAGATAGGATGATTAGTATAAGTTTATCGTTATTGAATTGGAATACTAATATTTGCTTGGCTGTTGAGACGCATCTAAAAAATGTTATTTGTAATGAACAAAAATTTGATGCAGATTGTTCTTATCGTAAAGGTCAGATATCAAAGTTAAAGATGGCATTAATCCTTTCAAAATTGGGTATTACAAAATTGGATATTAGGAGAATTATCATAATAAAAGAAGATGAATGGAATTATTTATATAATAATTATTTACCAAAACTAATTAAATATTTTCGATGGCATCTTAATAACAAATGGAGAATTCTACTATGTATTAATAATATAAATGACAAACCGTTGAAACTTAGTTCTGTTTGTCAACATGGAAGCAAAATATATAATGATTTTTCTGATTTTGTGATTATAAAGAAAAGATATGGAAATTTTGTTGTCTTTGCACAGAACTCCGCTGAACGGGCATGTATAGTTTATGAAAAAACTGAAAAAAGAACTGAACAACAATATATAGCTGATTTAAGCTATTTCAACTGGTTCAATAAAGTATGGGATAAAGGAATTGATGGTTCGAACGATGAACACAATACATTCTGCAAGATAGATCAATCATTTATTAGTAACGAATTAATCAACAAAAAATGAAAATAAGATATTTTTTTATTATAATAGCTATTGCTTTGTCCGCAAGCCTTTATTATATAATTTCTCACAGAAGAAGTCAAGCTGATTTAACAATATGCGTTATTCAGTATATTGAGCATCCCAATCTTGAAAAGATGTATCATGCTTTTCAAGAAAAGATAAATGAATGGGCAAAAGAAAATAACAAAAATGTTGAATTTGAGCTTCAAATAGCCAATCAGGATGTGTCTTTAGCTTCACAGATTGCGAATCGGTATGCTCAAAAAGCTGATTTGATATTAGCCCTTGGCACACCTGCCGCGCAAGCTGCACAACGAGCTACTACAAAAATTCCGATTGTATTTGGTGCCATTACAGATCCTATTGAAATAGGGCTTGTAGAGACTTTAGAGCGTCCAGGAAAGAATATAACAGGAAGTAGTGACAAATGGCCATATGAAAAACAATTTGAAATGATCAAGAAACTTCTACCTAATGTGACGAATATAGGCATTGTATACAATCCAAGTGAAGCCAATAGTGAAAATGCCATGCGTGACATCAGACGAATTGCTGATCAAATGGGCTTTTGCTTAAATGAAGTTTCGGTTACTAGCTCTTCGGAAGTGTATTCTGCTGCACAATCTCTTATACGAAAATCCGATATATTTTTTGCTCCAGCAGATAATACTGTTCTTTCGGCATTAGACACATACCTAAAAGTAGCCAAACAGTACCATATCCCATTATTTGTCGGAGATGAAGGAAGCGTCGAAAAGGGAGGAGTCGCTACTTATGGCCCAGACTATTATAAGTTAGGATTGGAAACAGGGAGATTGGGTGTTCGTATTTTGAAAGGAGAAAGTCCTTCCAAATTAGCTGTGGTCAGGCCAACAACAGGCACATTAGTCATAAACCGAAATAGCTCCAAATATTTCAACATACAATATCCTGATAGTTTATTAAAGCAAGCAAAAATCTTTGAATGACATGATAATAGAGTTATGTTGTGCGTCTCTGATTATTGGGTTACTATATTCCACATTATCATTAGGCACTATTACATCGTTTAGAATAGCAGGATTTCCAGATATGACCCCAGATGGCTCTTTCCTTATTGGGGCAGCATTGAGTGGAGTCTGTATCTTAAATGGTAGTCCATGGTGGATATCCATAATAATAGGTAGTTTAGGAGGCGCAACTTGTGGCCTGATTACAGCATTTTTATATTTGAAAATTCATATTTCAAAGTTACTTTCTGGTATATTGAATATGACCATGCTTTATTCAGTGGCATTAAGAATTATGGGACGTTCAAATTTGTCACTTCAAAGTTCAAAACACACTCTATGGCAAATAATTAATCCTACAGACAATTTATATATTTCTCTTTTTTTCTGTCTTATTATAGTTCTAACTCTTTTCATAATCTACCGTTACTTCTTAAAAACTATTATAGGATTAAAACTAAGAGCATTGGGAGATTCAGAATCAACATTTCGTAGTAAAGGCTTTTCAGTTTCTGCCTACACATACTTAGGGCTTTCCATTTCCAACGCTTTTGCGGCTCTGTCGGGAGCATTGGTATCACAATACCAGTGCTTTGTTGACGTTGGTATGGGAACAGGTGTTGTGATTACATCATTAGCAGGAGTAATCATTGGAGAAACATTACTAAAACCAGAAAAAATATCAACATTATTGGTTGCTGCAATGTGTGGCATGATTATTTATGAGGGAATAATTACATTATGTTTGCAATTAGGACTACCAGCGACAGATTTGAAAATTGCTACCGCTATAATGACAATAATCTTTATTGCTTTTAGACAGATACAAAATAACAAATCTAACGATAACAGGCAAATTGGAAGTCAAAGTATATGAATAGTATTAAAATATCTAATCTCACTTTTTCATATAGTAGAAATAGCGTAGATAATTATTGTGTTTTCAAGAATAGCAACTTGTCTGTAATTGATAGTCGTATTATAGGCTTCGTTGGAGTAAATGGATGTGGGAAATCTACGCTTTTAAAATTGATTAAAGGGGATTTGTCTATGCAGGAAGGGGATATTCTTGTTGATGACAAATCGGTAAGAGACCTGCAAAATGTATCTTTTATAACACAGCATCCTATTGACAATATATTCCCGAAACTAACCGTTTTTGAAAATTATATTCTCTTTCACAAAAAGGGTATTCAACTTCTTAAAACTTTTGACAATAAGAAAAATCGCCTATCATGCATAGAATTAATAAAAAAAATTGGTATGGGTCTTGAAGAGCGGTTAGATGAGCAAGTTAGGTTTCTATCTGGAGGTCAACAGCAAGCATTTGGTATTATGTTAGCTTGTGATAGGGATTCTCCCATATTGTTGATGGATGAACCTACTGCCTCATTAGATGTGTTTGTAGCTGAAAAAATTTTAGAGATTACCATCCGTGAGATACATGAACGAAATGGATTGCTCATGTTTACATCACATAATCTGCACGATATAATACAGTATACTGAACATATTATTATTCTTAAGAAAGGGGGGAGTATGTTCGATTTACCAAATGACAACAGAAACATTGATTTAGCCCAATTAAGAAATCAAATGCAATAATGGATAACCCATGGAAAAATATTAAGACTATAGAATATGAAGGTCATATGAAATCAATAAAACAATACGACCTTTTAAATCATATTTTCAAGGAGCAGGTTTCTGAACACTCTTTCAAAACAATAGGTATAATTGGTATTGGATGTGGAAATGGGTTAGAACATATTAAAGCGGATACTGTTGTTTATGGATATGATATAAATAAAGATTTTCTAAATAAATGTCAGAATTTATACGAAAATTTAGATTATAATCTCATACTCAGCAATATAGATTTAACCCTCAAGGAGATAAAAATAAATACATGTGATATATTGATATTCAACTTAGTAGTGGAATATATTGGTAAATATAATTTCATTCACATAATTAATAAAAGCAGACCTAGTTATATTTCTGTTGTATTACAGATAACTTGCGGAAAGGATAATGCTATTTCTGATTCTCCATATAAAAGTATATTTAATAATGTTTCTACTATTAGAACAGAGGTCTTACCTCAAGATTTAACAAGTATGTTAGAACTTATAGGATACCAGTTTCAGTATAGCAAAACATATGAGATTAATCCATTTAAATCTTTTATGCGGATAGATTATTCTTTATGAAATCTGTCTCTTATACACATCTGACGCTGCCGACGACTCCTTACGTGTAG
>ENA-OYXX01000705-OYXX01000705.1-human-gut-metagenome-genome-assembly--contig:-NODE-705-length-14440-cov-4.536462_pt1 | contig 14440 bp, 16 predicted proteins | sample MGYA00243976_ERZ653434 | MGnify/ENA primary metagenome ERZ653434 (study PRJEB26926, sample SAMN06165112) | human gut metagenome | biome: ENVO:00009003; feature: ENVO:2100002; material: ENVO:00002003...
ACACGTAAGGAGTCGTCGGCAGCGTCAGATGTGTATAAGAGACAGGTAATATATAACACTAAATAATACGAGGTGAATCTTAATGGCGGGAAACGTTATAACAGTTGGGGCAAAGATAGAACTCACCAGGCTTAATGCGAGAAAAAAACAGAATACCGAAGGAATGAAAGTATACTACAGCAAAGTCCTTGACATTATTGAAGACGAAGATGGTATGGTGATTAAGGCAGCAGTACCTCTGGATGAGGGACGCATAGTGCCTCTGGCAGTTGGTGCGGAATATGATGCTTATTTCTCAGAAGGCAGCAGTATATATGCAGGACCATGCAGGATAACAGGACGTTCAAAGGACATGAATATATATACGATGGATATTGTCCTTATTGGTGATCTGCACAGAGTACAGAGGAGAGGATTCTACAGGCTCCCATGCAGCAGACCTGTTAAGGTTCAGGTGCTGACTGATTTTCAGGCAGCGGGATATGAGCGTACGCATCAGTGGAATGAAAAGCTGTTCCAGAATGCCAGGCCTGTGCTTGAGGCAACGCTCATAGATTTAAGCGGCGGCGGAATACGTATGCATTCAGGAATTCATTACGAGAAAGAAAGCCTTGTAAGGGTATTTCTTGATATTATCTGTAATGATGAACCAAAGCAGCTTGAACTGCTGGGCGAAGTTGTAATGTCGTATTCGCTTGAGAATGACCGAAGCATATATGAGACAAGGGTGCAGTTCAAAGCAGTACCTAATGAGATAACAGAGATGATAGTCAAATATATATTTATGGAGCAGAGAATAACACAGCAGAAGCTAAGAAGGTGATGGTATGGCAAAAAAAATATTATTAATCGATGACTCTGCACTCATGAGAAGGGTTATATCTGATATAATTAATTCAGGCGGTGATTATGAGGTCGCAGATATAGCACGCGATGGAGTTGAGGGCTTTGAGAAGATTGTTTCCAATCCAAGTCTTTATGATGCAATCATAATGGATATTAATATGCCGAGAATGAATGGCATAGAGCTCCTGAGAGAACTTCATAACAATCATATTGAACAGACTGTGATTGTTGTAAGTACGGTCGCTAAGGAAGGCGCAAAAGAGACAATTCAGGCACTTGAATATGGTGCATTTGATTTTGTTACCAAGCCTGAGAATTATTTTGAGACCAAGGGAGAAGCATTCAGGAATCAGATACATGCAATGCTTGATGCAGCAACGAGCAGCAGACCATCGGCTGCAAAAGCAGCACAGGCTCCTGCAAGACCGGTAAGGACTACGATTCACCAGCCGGCAGGAACTACAGTATCGGGAGCATCCAGACCGGCTTCAAGAATTGCAACTTCACCTGCTACATCAAGAGTAGGTACACCGGATTCGGTAATCAGACCGGATGAAGGCAGGGCAAAGGGTGTTAAGAGCGGACGTAAGAAGCTTGTAGCACTTGCATGTTCAACAGGCGGACCAAAGTCACTGCAGCAGGTAATCCCATATCTTCCGGAGAATCTGGATGCGGGAGTTGTACTTGTGCAGCATATGCCAAAAGGATTTACCAGTTCACTTGCACAGAGACTTAATGAGCTCAGTCATGTGACGGTTAAGGAAGCGGAAGAAGGCGATGTGATTCGTAAGGGCTGGGTATATATAGCACCCGGCGGACGACATATAAGAGTAGATTCAAAAGGCACAGATTATGTAATCAGATTGTCTGACGAGGATCCGGTTGAAGGGTTGAGGCCATGTGCCAATATAATGTATGACTCACTTACAAAGAGCAGATTTGATGAGATTACATGTGTTGTGCTCACAGGAATGGGAGCCGACGGAACAAAAGGAATCAAGAACCTTAAGGATGCCGGAAGACCTATACATGTAATAGGACAGGACGAGCAGTCGTGTGTTGTGTATGGTATGCCAAAGGCATTAGCACAGGCGGGACTGACTGATGAAGTGGTACCGCTTAACCAGATAGCAGATGCAATAACTAAGAACGTGGGGGTATTGTAAAATGGACGTAAGCCAATATCTTGAGATTTTTATTGATGAATCAAATGAACATTTACAGACATTAAGTGATGAGCTTATGGTACTGGAGAAGGAACCTGAGAACAAAGACACTATTAATGAGATATTCCGTGCAGCACATTCCCTTAAGGGAATGGCAGGTACTATGGGATACAAGAGAATGCAGAATCTTACACACAATATGGAGAATGTATTCTCAGAGATACGTAATGACAAGATGAAGGTTAACAGCAAGCTTGTTGACGTATTGTTCCAGTGCCTTGATGCACTTGAGTCATATGTTGACAACATCCGTAATACGCAGGATGAAGGAACAGATGACAATGAACCTATTATCAAGGAACTGAATGATTTCCTTGCTAATGAAGGTCAAGAGAATGCACAGCCTAAAGAAGAAAAACCGCAGGAGGAAGCTAAGCCGGAAGGCGGAACAGATGAAACAATAACAGATGTATCACTTGCTGATTTTGAAAAGAATGCTGTTAATGAGGCTCTTAAGAAGGGAATGCATGTATGTAATATCCATGTATATGTTGACCCTAACTGTATCCTTAAGGCTGCAAGGGCATTCCTTGTATTTAAGAATCTTGAAGGACACGGAGACGTAATCAAATCAATGCCTTCAGTGCAGGACATAGAGGATGAGAAGTTTGACTTTGATTTCAGCATTGTGTTTGTTACAGAGGAAGAAGCTTCCAAGATACTCGATATCATAAAGAATGTATCGGAGATTAAGGATGCTGTGCTTACAGAGATTAAAGAACCTCTTAAGACAGAAGACGATAATGCGCCAGCTGAAGCATCAAAGGAAGAGCATAAGAATGAAGCGCCGGCACAGGATTCCGCAGAGAAGAAGCCTGCACCATCAGCGGCTAAGAAGCCTGCACAGGCTGCATCGGCAAAGCCGGGAGTTAAGCCTGTAGGACGTTCAGTGAGTGTTGATATTGAAAAGCTTGATGTACTTATGAACCTTGTCAGTGAGCTTATTATAGCAAAGAATGGTCTTGTTGCCAGCGCATCAGACGAAGAAGGCAATGCGGCTAACCAGGGCTTCCATGAGCAGATAGAGTATCTTGAGAGAGTAACAACTAACCTTCATGAATCAGTTATGAAGGTACGTATGATGCCTATTGAGAGCGTTGTAAGTAAGTTCCCGAGAATGATAAGAGATCTTTCCAAGAAGCTTAATAAGAAGATGGAGCTGTACATGACAGGTGAGGAGACCGAGCTTGACCGTACAGTTATTGATGAGATTGGAGATCCGCTCATGCATCTTCTCCGTAACTCAGCAGACCATGGACTTGAGAGCGCAGAGGTGCGTGCTGAGAGAGGCAAGCCGGAAGTTGGTTCTATTTTCCTGAATGCTTATCAGGATGGTAATAATGTAGTCATCGAAGTAGGTGATGACGGTAATGGTATTGATGTTGAGAAGGTTAAGGCAAAGGCTATAGAGAAGGGCAACATCACGGAAGAGCAGGCTGAGATGATGACCGAGAAGGAGATAATAGATCTTCTGTTCAGGCCAAGCTTCTCTACTTCAGATAAGATTACCGACGTATCAGGACGTGGAGTTGGTCTTGATGTTGTTAAGTCTAAGATTGAGGCACTTGGCGGTGCTGTTGAAGTAAAGACTACATACGGCGTAGGCAGTACATTTATTATTCATCTGCCGCTTACACTTGCAATTATTCAGGCACTTATGGTTAAGCTTGGCGATGAAAAGTATGCAATATCACTTGATTCTATCCAGACAATCGAAGATATTCCTGTAAGCGAGATTAAGTATGTTCATGCTAAGGAAGTAATTAACTTAAGAGGCAATGTAATTCCGCTTGTACGTCTCAGAGAGCTTCTTGATGTACCGGGTGAGCCGGAGGAATCAGAGAATATTACAGTAGTAATAGTAAGCAAGGGAGACAAGCAGGCAGGTCTTGTTGTTGACAGTCTTATCGGACAGCTTGAAATCGTTATTAAATCACTTGGCAAGTATATCAACATCAATAAGATGATCAGTGGTGCAACAATCCTTGGTGATGGTTCTGTAGCACTTATAATTGATGCTAATACACTTGTATAAGATTTTGAACATGATATTTTAACTGCAAATATGCATTGAATTGGAGGTTTAATAATGGGAGAGTTAAAGGTCATTGACAATAACAGGAATGAAGCAGACGAGACAGCTGTCCAGTACATAGTTGTCAAAGTCGGCAATGAGCAGTATGGAATAGACATACAGTATATTGATAATATCGTTAAGAGCCAGAGAATTACACGTGTGCCTAAGACACAGAAATACTATAACGGTGTAATTAACCTGCGTGGTGAGATTATTCCTGTAATGAGCATAAGAGTAAGGCTTGGACTTGAGCCCGATGTATTCACGGATAAGACAAGAATAATCATAATAAAGCTTGAGAATGCCACAATAGGTATTATAGTTGATCAGGTTAATGAAGTAATTACACTTGAGTCTACAGATATAGAGAAGGGACCTCATGAGAAGAGTGAGGAAGCTAATGGTTATATCTGCGGCATAGGCAAGTATAAGGGTGAGCTTGTTTCGCTCCTTGATATAGTAGGCGTTATAGTGGAGAAGGAAGGCTGATATTAACCGGACTACAGAGACAGCTTGGGGGTGACTAGCTAGGTGAGCAAGATTAATCTTGATGAATTGAATGACATGCAATATGATGTTCTTAAAGAGATAGGCAATATAGGAGCAGGCAATGCAACTACAGCACTTGCACAGATGGTCAATATGAAGGTCGACATGTCGGTGCCTAAAGTAGAACTTGTTCCGTTCTCACAACTTGCAGATTTTATTGGTTCTGAGGAGGAGCAGGTCGTAGGCATGCTTCTTCAGATGAGCGGCGATGTCGATGGAATGATGATGTTTTTCTTCAATATGAGATCGGCACATAACCTTGTTGATATGCTTATGGGAAGACCTATAACGGATGACAATGACAGTGATGAATTCAGTGAGATGGATATGTCAGCACTTAGCGAGATAGGTAATATTATCTCGGGTGCATATCTGGTTGCATTGTCAAAACTGACTAATCTTACTATAGAAACATCGGTGCCAAGCATGTCTATTGATATGGTGGGAGCACTGCTTAGTGTACCGGCTATCGAGTTTGGCAAACTTGGAGACAAGCTGTTATTTATCCAGTCACAGCTTGGCGAGAATGGCTGCATTAACGGATATTTCCTTATGATACCTGAACTCGAGTCCTACGATAAAATACTTGGTGCACTTGGCCTTTAGGCCGGGTGCACTGTGGTATCATAATAAGGTCTGATGAGGATGTGTAAAGATGGGAGATATGATTAAGGTTGGTATGGGTGACCTGAAAGCATGTAAGTGTCCGGATGCTCTGACTACACTTGGACTTGGTTCATGCATAGGCGTTGCACTGTATGATCCGGTGACAAAAGTCAGCGGACTTTTGCATTTTATGCTGCCGGACAGCACTCAGATAAGAAACAATTCTAACAGGGCAAAGTTTGCAGATACAGGCATTGAAGACCTGATTACACTTATGGTATCCATGGGTGCAAACAAAAACCGCCTTGTTGCCAAAATCGCAGGTGGAGCTAAGATGTTCGCTACGTCGGGAATGTCAGAGATATTGTGTGTTGGTGACCGCAATGCCGAGGCTGCGAAAAAAGAACTTGCAGCAAGAAATATAAGGATTCTTGCACAGGATACGGGACTTGACTATGGACGTACCGTTGAGTTCTATTCAGAGACAGGAGATTATAAGATTAAGGCTGTCGGTAAGGGAGTCAAAGTTATATGAAAATGAAGTGGCGCAATCTCCCTGCAATAGTAACACTTCTTGCGGGGTTTATAACATGTGTTATAACGACATTATGCAGGTATCCGCTTAATAAGATGTTATGGGTGCTGATTGCCGTTATGACAGTATTTTTCACAATCGGACTTATAATCAGGGCAGTGATTATGCATTTTGTGGAAGGCAGAGATGCTGATGAAGCCGATGCTTCAGGGGATGAGGAAGATGAGACCGCAGCAGCTGACGAAGGTGTTCAGAATGCGGATGGCAGTGAAGAAGGACAGCAATCAGATAATTAATAGACAATGGGTGGTATTCAATGGATGAGGCAGCAAGAAACAAGCTGTGGAGCGAGTATAGCAGAACAAGAAGCACTGCTTTGCGTGATCAGCTTATAATTGAATATTCGCAGCTGGTTAAGCTTGTGGCAGGGCGTCTCGGAATGTATCTGGGGTATAGCGTGGAGTACGATGATCTCTGCGGTTATGGTATATTTGGACTGATAGACGCAATTGATAAATTTGACTGTAACAAGAATGTTAAGTTTGAGACTTATGCAAGCCTGAGAATCAGGGGAGCGATTCTTGATCAGATAAGAAAGATGGACTGGATTCCACGTTCATTAAGACAAAAACAGAAGAAAATAGATGCCGCTATGTCGAAGATAGAAGCACAGAAAGGCAGTGTGGCAACAGATGAGGAGCTTGCACAAGAGCTTGGAATAACACTTGATGAGTTTAATGACTGGCAGGGGAAGACTAAGGCAACAAACCTGATTTCACTGGATGAATATACGGAGACTCAGGGAACCGAAGCAAAGATGGATTCTGTTACAAATGCAAGGTTTGACCAGCCTGAGGATGTTGTTGAAAAAGAAGAACTCAAAAAAATGATAGTGGAAGCAATATCTCTGCTGACAGATAAAGAGAGAAGTGTTGTAACACTATATTATTATGAAGAGATGACACTCAAGGAAATAAGTCTTGTGCTTGATGTGTCTGAATCGAGAGTATCACAATTACATACAAAGGCTTTGCTTAAGATGAAGTCAAAGTTAGGACCATATCTTAATATATTGATCTGACCCACATGGGATGAAGTTAGAGGGAGGTGCTTATATGCATACGAATGGATATTTTCAACTTGCATCAACTAAGGATGGACTTATGATAACTGTATATCCTCCGCAGCCGGGTGGAAGGAAGGCAGAGGTAGAGGATCTTATTTCATATGCTGCGCAGAAAGGTATATCGGATTATATAGATGTACTCAAAGCAAAGATGGCATTTGACGGTGGCAAAGACAAAGTAAGGATGCTTATATACGATAAGTCACCGGTGCCTAATGGTGAATTCGGAAGCTATAATATATCAAGGGATAAGATGGAAGTTGAAGCGGTGTTCTATCCTCCGTTTGAGGGCGAACATGAGCTTACGGCTGAGGGTATTAAGGATGACCTCGCAGCATCAGGTGTCAAGATGGGAATACTTGATGATGAGATAAACAGGTTTATTGAGGAACGCGAATATTTTGTCCCGTATACAATTGCAAGAGGACAGCAGCCGGTTGATGGCCATGATGGCAGGATTGAGTATAAGTTCAATACGGTAACATCTGCAAAGCCTAAGATGAATGATGACGGTACGGTTGATTTTCATTCACTGGACAATGTTAATCATATTAATGCAGGGGATGTTGTTGCAGAACTTTTTCCGGAAGATTATGGTACTCCCGGATATGATGTTGTCGGACAGCCGGTATCGCCAAAGAAGGTCAAGAGAGCAGTATTCCAGTATGGACGTAACCTTAAGGTTTCAGAAGATAAGCGCTTTCTTATATCTGAGGTAAGCGGACATGTAACTCTTGAGAATGACAAAGTATTTGTATCGAATGAGCTTGAACTCGTTAATGTTGATAATTCAACTGGAGATATTAATTACAGCGGTAATGTAATAATAAAGGGTAATGTAATAACAGGATTCAGTGTCAATGCATCAGGAGATATTACAGTTAACGGACTTGTTGAAGGTGCTAATCTTACCGCAGGCGGTAATATAACCCTTATGAGAGGTGTACAGGGCGGCGGAAGAGCGATGCTTACCGCAGGCGGCGATATTGTATCAAAGTTTATTGAGAGCGCCAATATGGTTTCGGCAGGCGGCAAGATTGAGACAGATTCAATTCTTCACAGTAAGGTAATAGCCAAAGGACCTATTGTTGTTCAGGGACGTAACGGGCTTATTGTCGGAGGTGACGTTAAGTCAAGAGTGCTTATAGACTGCAAGACAATCGGCAATGATATGGGAACTGCAACGGTAGTTGGTGTCGGTGTGGATCCTACGGTGAAGAAGCGCATAGATGTGCTTAAGAATGAACTGGAGCAGCTTGGAAAGCAGAAGATACAGCTTGGACAGCTTGTGACGGCACTTCGCAAGAAGCAGGATATTGAAGGCGGACTTGATGCTGAGAAGCAGGCACTTCAGCAAAAGACAATGCGTAACATGCTTATGCTTGAGAAACAGTTAAGCGATGATAAAAAAGAGCTTGAAGAATGCCGCAATATGATAAGCGAGGATGCAAGTGCGAGAATCAAAGTATCAAGGACTGCTAATATTGGAACAAAGGTAATGTTTGGCGACCAGTATATTTTCCTTCGCGAGAAATATGACTTTTGTCAGTTCATTAAGAAGGATGGAGATATCAAGTCATCAGGAATGTAAGGAAGGTGGTCATATATGGCAGTACGTCCGGTTGATATTGTTTCTATGCAGCGAATGGCTGATGTATCGCAGATTAAGCAGAATGAGAATAACAAACCGATGAATGACCAGGTTAATTTTCAGAATCAGCTTGCAAAGGAAGTACAGCAGACATCAGAACAGGTTGTAAGAAAAGCTGATATAGAGAATCAGAACCAAAAATATGATGCCAAAGAAAAAGGCAAAAATGAGTATCAGCATGATGGTAAGGTCAAGGTGAAGAAAAAGGACGGGCATGAAAGTGTTATGCCGGATGATCCGGATTTTAAGGGGCTGTTCGATGTGTCAGTTTGATGACACCCGGGCAGCCGGTTTATTAGTGACCGGGAAGGAATTATATTGTGACAGCGTTTGAGGTAGTACTGCTTTTGTGTGGAATAATCTGTGTTGCAGTAAGCTTTATAATGGGTGACTCCAAGAAAAAAAACACAGACGATAAGGATTATGATGCAAATCTTACAGAAGAGCAGAAGGAAGATATAAGAAGACAGGTAACTGACATAATAGATGAAGAGATGCTGAATGCATCAGAGAAGACAGAAGTTTCACTCGATAAGATATCCAACACAAAGATTCTTGAGATGAATGAATATGCGGACAACATACTTGGAGAGATAAACCGTAATCATAATGAAGCTGTATTTCTCTATGATATGCTTAATGACAAAGCAAAAGAAGTCAAGTCTACAGTAAAAGATGTCAATGTAACGAAGAAGCAGGTTGAGAAGATTCAGGCAGAGGTCACATCTGCAGCTGCGAATCCCGAAGAGGATAATGCATACGCAGATAAGTCAGGAGATAAGTCGCAGCACAGGTCTGAACATGAATTCAGAAGCATGACCCCGGAGATTGTCAGGGAGATAGATATGCCTGTAACATCAGAATATGATGATTCACAGGAAAATGATTTATATGGAACCGGCGGTGCAGATATCAATGACGGCATGGATATGGTTTCGCCACAGGAACTTATGGCTGTGTCACAGATGTTAGGACAGGACATACAGCAGAACATACAGACTGTTTCGGCACAGGATAATGGGATGCATGATAACGGGACACATGGACTTAACAGAAATGATGAGATACTCAGCATGTATGAATCTGGAATGGACAGCCGGCAGATAGCAAAAGAGCTCAATCTCGGAATCGGAGAGGTAAGGCTTGTGATAGATTTATATAAAAGTACAAAGTAGAAAGCGGTAAAAAAGTGAATTTTAAATATTACTTACGGGGATTGGGTACAGGAATAGTTGTGACGTTGATAATAGTTACAATATCTAATTCTTTAAGAGGCAGCAAGACGGCTTCGGAAAATGCTGCACAACCTTCATCTGTCCAGCCTACATCAGCGATAGAAGCTATTCTTAATAACCAGAGGACAACACAGGCGTATGGAGATGCAGCATCGGCGGATGCAACATCGGCGGACGCAGCATCAGCGGATGTAATATCGGCAGACACATCATCAGCAGAGACAGTATCAGACAATGTACAGCAGGGACAGCAGGAACGCAATATTACAGTTTCTTTTGAGACGATACAATCATCCGAAGCTGCTGCGCAGCTCCTTGAAAAAGCCGGTATTGTAGACAACTGGCGTAATTTTAATTCGTATCTTGTGAATAACGGATATGACAGAAAGGTCTCAGGCGGTACATTTTCTTTTAGTGGCAATGAATCATATAAGGAGATTGCCGGAATAATAACCAAATCAAGATAATACAGGCATTTTGTTATATACATTTAATGCAAAAAATGCTTGCATTAGATATGTCACTTATGTTACAATGGCAGACGGTGACAAAAAACACGCAGTCTGATTGACATGCAGGTGCCGGTTACGCCCCGGTTGTATGGCAAGATGAGGGATGCGGAAGATAATTAACCAATGGAGGTAAACTATGAGCGTAATTTCAATGAAGCAGTTACTGGAGGCAGGTGTTCATTTTGGACATCAGACAAGAAGATGGAATCCTAAGATGCAGCAGTACATCTACACACATCGTAACGGAATCCACATCATCGACCTTCAGAAGTCAGTAGGAAAGGTTGACGAGGCTTACAAGGCAGTATCAGATATCGCTGCTGAGGGTGGCACAATCCTTTTCGTTGGTACTAAGAAGCAGGCACAGGATGCTATCGCTACAGAGGCACAGCGTTGCGGCATGTTCTATGTTAACGAGAGATGGCTTGGTGGTATGCTTACAAACTTCACAACAATCCAGAAGAGAATTGCTAAGCTTCACGAGATTGAGACAATGAAGGAAGATGGAACATTCGACGTTCTTCCTAAGAAGGAAGTTGCTCTTCTTGAGAAGGAACTTGAGAAGCTTCAGAAGAATCTTGGCGGTATCAAGGAGATGAAGAAGCTCCCGGATGCTATCTTTGTTGTTGATCCTAAGAAGGAAAGAATTTGTATTCAGGAAGCACATGCACTTGGTATTCCGCTTATCGGTATCGTTGATACAAACTGTGATCCGGATGAGCTTGATTATGTAATCCCAGGTAATGATGATGCAATCAGAGCTGTAAAGCTTATCGTATCTAAGATGGCTGATGCAGTTATTGAGGCTAATCAGGGCGCTGAGGAAGCTCCGGTTGCAGAAGATGCAGCAGAAGAGACAACAGAGGCTTAATTAACAGAATAGGCTGATTTATGATTAGAAAGGTGCTTCAGCCTGAGAATTCAGGTTGGGGCACTATTTGTTATAACGCAATTATTTAATATTACGGAGGTAATCAGAGCAATGGCAGCAATTACAGCAGCAATGGTTAAGGAACTTAGAGAGTCTACAGGCGCAGGAATGATGGAGTGTAAGAAGGCTCTTACAGAGGCAGATGGAGATATGGAAGCAGCTGTTGATGTTCTTAGAAAGAGCGGAGCAGCAAAGGTAGAGAAGAAGGCCGGAAGAATCGCAGCAGAAGGTCTTACAAGAGTTGCATCAGAAGGTAACACAGCAGTTGTAGCAGAGGTTAACTCTGAGACAGACTTTGTTGCTAAGAATGCTATCTTCCAGGAATTTGTTCAGTTCGTTGCAGATACAGCACTTAAGTCATCAGTAGAGAAGGCAGGAGACGGCGAGGATGTATGTGATATTCTTGGTCTTAAGTCAGAGCTTGAGGAGAAGACTCTTACAATCGGCGAGAAGCTTTCTATCAGAAGATTTGCTAAGATTTCAGGTGACTGCGTAGCTTCATATACACATGGCGGCGGAAGAATCGGCGTTATTGTTGCAGCTGACGGTGCTTCAGGAGATGCGGTTCAGGAAGCACTTACTAATGTAGCAATGCAGATTGCAGCTATGAATCCACAGTACATCAGCAGAGATGACATGTCAGATGCTGAGCTTGCTAAGTTAAGAGAGATTATTCAGGAGAGCGCACTTAATGATCCTGCAACTCTTCCAAAGCCAATTCTTAACAAGTTAATCGAGAAGGCTGTTACAGATAAGGTTTGGAGCGATGAGGATATCGCTATTTACAACGAGAAGAAGAGCAATATGCAGTACCTGTTCAACTTCCTCTCAAAGGAAGCTGCAGAACAGTTAGCTCAGCTTGCATTAGCTGACAGAGATGCAATCACATCAGATAAGATTTTCCACGGCTTAGTAGAAGGACGTGTTTCTAAGCAGCTTAAGGAAATCTGTCTTCTTGACCAGGTATATGTTAAGGCTGAGGACGGCAAGCAGACAGTAGCAGCTTATCTTGCACAGGTTGCTAAGAAAGTTGGTGCTGACTTCAAGCTCAAGGGCTTCGTTCGTTTTGAGACAGGCGAAGGTATTGAGAAGAAGGTTGATGACTTCGCAGCAGAAGTTGCAGCACAGGCAGGTCTGTAAGATTTATCAGTTAATATATCAGACGGAATAATATCGAATGAATGAAAAGCTTTGGATCATTTCATTATATGGAGTGGTTCAGAGCTTTTTATATTATTGTCCGGAATAATATTGTCCATGATTTTTGATTCAAATTTTGACAAATTTATCTTCTATAATCGGGCTGTTTGTGATATACTTATCAAGGTATACTTTACGAAGAGGATGAGCTTATAATGGATAACAGAGTTGGTTATGTAGTATATCATAGAAAATACAGCAGGCTCCAGAAGTTCATCATGGCAATAGCAGTGGTATTTATTATTCTGCCATCGGTCCTGTGTGTTATCCTGTTTGACAGAATGAATAAGATGCAGAGCCGGATTGATGAGCTGGCTGCAGCGGGAAGACAGGGCAGCGTAGCAGGGCAGGCTGAGGCTGAGGACGATGATGATGGAATGGATGGTGCATTGTATAATGAGAGCGATGATACACAGGCGCTTAAGGATGCATCAGATATAAAGTACAGCAGACCATCGGATATTGTCAGGGATGAAGACAGATACCATGGCGCAAGAGTGTATCTGACGTTTGATGACGGACCGTCAGATAATACGGATGCAATTCTTGATAAGCTGGGAGAATATGGAGTAAAGGCAACATTTTTCGTTGTAATGAAAGAAGACGAGAAGTCAGTTGAACGTTATAAAAGAATTGTTAACGAAGGGCATACACTTGCGATGCATTCAGCTTCACATGTATATTCACAGATTTACAGCTCGTATGATGCATACACGGAGGATGTTAATCAACTGAGAAGTTACCTGAAGAGTGTGACGGGGGTTACGCCTGTATATTACAGATTCCCGGGTGGCTCAAGTAATACGGTAAGCAGTGTCCCTATGAGCGAGTGTATAGAATATCTCGATTCTCAGGGAATAATATATTATGACTGGAATGTCGCATCAGGAGATACGGATAGAGCATATGTCAGTTCATCGACAATTGCAGATAACGTAATAAGAGGTGTAGAAGGCAAGCAGTCATCAGTTGTGCTTATGCATGATACCAATAAGAAGACTACAACTGTTGATGCGCTTGATTCAATCCTTAAGTATATGAGCGATACCGGTAAGAATGTACTGCCAATAACAGAGGGGACAACCCCTGTTCATCACAGAATAAGTGATGCAAAATAACTTTCAATGGAGAGAAAGAGAACATGAAAGATTTAAAAAGAGTAATCCTTAAACTTAGCGGAGAGGCGCTTACAGGCAATCAGAAGTCCGGATATGATGATGCAATGATTGAAGATATTGCAAGACAGGTAAAGGAGATAACTGATAAGGGAATTCAGGTTGGAATCGTCATCGGTGGCGGTAATTACTGGAGAGGACGTTCTAATGACTCAATTGATAGAACGAAAGCAGACCAGATTGGAATGCTTGCAACAATCATGAACTGCATATATGTATCTGAGATATTCAGATCTACAGGAATTATGACTAATGTGCTCACACCTTTTGAGTGCGGGGGTATCACAAAGCTTTTTTCAAAGGACAGAGCTAATAAGTATTTTTCAAAAGGAATGGTAGTATTCTTTGCCGGCGGAACGGGACACCCTTACTTCTCAACAGATACAGGTGTCGCGCTCAGAGCGATAGAGATGGATGCAGATGCAATCCTTCTTGCTAAGGCTATTGATGGCGTCTATGACAGTGATCCTAAGACCAATCCGGCAGCTAAGAAGTATGACAGCATATCAATACAGGAAGTTGTTGATAAGAAGCTTGGTGTAATAGATATGACAGCTTCGGTAATGTGCATGGAGAACAGGATTCCGCTTATGGTATTCGGACTTAACGAGAAGAACAGCATTGTTGACGCAATGAGCGGCAAGTTCAACGGAACTATGGTTACAGTGTAGAATTAAAGTGGTACCGGAATTAATCTGCAATTATAATAATAAAAAGACAGGAGAATTAAGATGAGCGATATAGCAACTGTCTCTTATACACATCTCCGAG
>ENA-OYXX01000711-OYXX01000711.1-human-gut-metagenome-genome-assembly--contig:-NODE-711-length-14356-cov-4.821551_pt1 | contig 14356 bp, 13 predicted proteins | sample MGYA00243976_ERZ653434 | MGnify/ENA primary metagenome ERZ653434 (study PRJEB26926, sample SAMN06165112) | human gut metagenome | biome: ENVO:00009003; feature: ENVO:2100002; material: ENVO:00002003...
GTATAAGAGACAGGACCCGTTGCCTCACGCGCCGGCGAACCGACAGTAGACGTAACTGTCAAAGTAAGTTATGACGCCAGTTCGTTCGAAGCCTTGGAAGTCCATTATGGTGATCCGTACCAAGGATTCTACGCTGACCCAAAGCCGGAACAAATTGTTAAAATACCCTCCGGAGGAACGACTCTCATAGCGACATTCAGAGAAATATCCACTCGCGAGATGTACATCGTGGCAAAAAACATTGTGCCCGAACCCGGCATGACTGTCTCGTTTAATCCGGCAGAAGCCGTCAACACAATCCAATATAAACTTGTCAATGCTGACGGTACCCCGATGAAAGTATCCAAACTTCAAAGAAAAGACGGAATTCAAAGTGTTATTGAGCAAGGTGATTTTGATGAGGCACACGGTTTATGGTTGCTGGCTTCGGGCCTTGACAAAATGACAATCTACAACATGGCATTTTTTATAAGTGATATCGAGGATATAGATGGCGGGAGAAACATCAAATATTCTATTCTTCCTTTTCATATCAACAATCTTGATGAAGGCAACTCATTCATAGGAGATGTGTTAGCATATAACAAGGAAAAACGCTTAGTATTTGCCATCCAAATGCCATCGTCCACGACCGGGGGTGAATATACTAACGACCCGGAGAATTTTGTCACAACTTTGAGTGAAGGATATCTTTCGCCCGCTTCGCAGGAATATTCTGACGAACTTTACACAATGCAATTTCTTGCCATGGGAGCATTTGACGTCCACGCCGATATTATCGGTATGACCAATTTATTCCCCCTCGAGCCCGATAGCGACGGGTTGTGTCATTGGGAAATAATCACATGCTGCAATAATGAAGACGATAACTCCGCCATAATATGGGATAATATACCTTATGAACCAGATAACGCCGAAATTAGTTTAGAGGGGCCGTTGTGGATTCCGACAAAGACGGGTCGTCGTTACCTCCCGGCCAATACTTCTATCGGAGGAGCCAACACACTATTGGGATTACCTTATTATTTGACAGAAAAAACAACACAACTGGACAAATTCTTCCAATTTGACCCGATCAAGGTCGTCAATCCTTATCTTCCACTCTCCAAAACCAATATGGCGACGGTAATCGGAAATTCATGCCCGATTTTTGTATTTGCCGGACAATGGCCGGAAGGAATATCACTTGAAGAAGGCTTCTTTTATAACGGATATATAGGCCGAATAAACGATAACAGGCTAATGGATACCCAATTACAGACAACAGAACAGAGCGTGACAGATAGGAAAATCATTATGGACATAGAAAATGACAATGTGCTTATCGATGGCATATTAAAGGGAGGGAACCATACGAAAATGGTTTTCTGCTCAGATAAGGTAGACTTTGTTCCTCCAACACTCCAGAGTCTCCAATTCAAAAATACGGATGGAAAAATAACCGATAGATTTGAGAAGGCTGCCGACGCGTCTGTCGAGTTCTACGCCGGCGACTTTATGTTTCACGAAAACTATATGCCCGGTGACATGTATTCATATTACAGCGTGGAGCCACTGGCCTCGGTGAGTGCAGGCTATGCGCCTTATGGAAGCGAAGATTTCAAACCCATAGAGATCAATGAAATCCCCGAATACTTTTTCATGCCCGGTTACGGTTATTTCTACAACGGCTCGCTTGAAACAGTAAACACTCATAGCCCGAATGGATGGTTTGACATGCAGATTTCATTGACAGACGCCTCTGGCAACATACAGACCCAGACCATTTCGCCGGCATTTTATATCAGTGGGTCAGATGCCACTGAGACTATTGAAGGAGATGGATATGACACACCCATTAAAATAGAGGGAGACATGATAATGGCTCCGGAAAATGCAGATATTTACACCATGACAGGTATTCGTTGTAAATCGCGCCATGTCACCCCGGGCGTATATATTGTTGCAACACCCTCCCATGCAGTCAAGGTTATAGTACGATAAATCCCTGATTATTTATAGGGTATCATTCAAAAAATATTAGGCCGATGGTAAAAAGCCACCGGCCTATATCTGTTTATCCTCAGTAGAAATGATGTGGAGAGGAGTTACGGCTTCCGTCCGCAATTAGAAAGGCGGTGACAGTGTAGCGTTAGGGGAAGGCGTCACGCCTTGCGGAGGGTGAATACAAATTCAAGGCCACCGGTCGAGCGGTTATGCACCGAGATGGAGCCGCCGAGCGACGTGACTGTCGACTTGACAATGGGCAAGCCAAGGCCGGTGCCACCTGACTTGCGTGAGCGTCCGGCGTCAACACGATAGAAGCGGTCGAACAGGTGAGGTATATGCTCCGCGCCCACACCGATGCCGTTGTCGGCATATGAGAAGATATAGAACTTTGACGACTCGCTGACAAGGCGGAATGACATCTCCGTACCATGGCTGTGTATAGCCGAGTTTCGGATGAGATTCATAACAAGCCCCGTGATGAGATTATGGTTGCCCACAACCTTGCATCCGAGCGGCACGTCATATTTAAATGTCATGCCTGGAGCGATATTGGCCATTTCGAGATCGTTGGCGATACCATAGATCAGGTCATGCATGTCAATCTCCGCCAGAGGGATACTCTCGGCACCATCGTCGAGACGTGTCATTGTCGAGACATCGTTGAGCAGCGCGCAGAGACGCTGCACGTTCTCAAACGTGCGTTTCAGGAAATGGTCGCGCGTCTCCTTGTCCATGTCGGGGTTCGCGAGGATTGTCTCGAGATAGCCGCGAATCACACCGATGGGAGTCTTAATTTCGTGGTTGATATTGTTGGTCATCTGTCGCTTAATGAGCGACTTCTCCTCGATGGCGTGGAGAGCCACACGATGCTCACGCTCCGAGCGCTCGTTGGCCTTGATGCGGGCCGTGTAGATTTCATAGATTTCGCGCGAGATGTCACCCAACTCGTCGGTGGGGAACTTCATGTTCTCGTCAAGCGGCTCACCGCTCGATGCCTGGCGGGCAAACTTTCGCAGCAGATGGATGTTTCGCGAGAAGAGACGGGTCGACAGCAGCACAATCAGTGTGGCCACGATGGTCACAGTGATGACTATGAGCCACCAGTCGGAACTGACCGAGAACATACGGGCCATCGAGAACGTGTAGGGCATGCCCACCAAAACGAGCAATCGCCCGTCGCGGCTGCGGCACGAGGAGAAATAGAAGAAATCGTTCTTGCCGTCGGCGCTGTACTTTACCAGGCGGGCGTCGACCTGCTCCTTGCGCAGGTCTTCGAGCGAATTGATAGAGGGCGGTATGGGACGGCCGACGGCAGCTATCAGCGAGTCATGCTCGTTATAGACGCTTATCTGCATCTCGTCGAACATCGAGCGGTCATAGTAGCGTCCGAGCATGTCGACAAACTCGGGAATGTCGATGCCGTTCTCATAGTTATAGATGATGCGCTGATACATCATGGTCAGCTCACCGCGCATCATGTTTTCCTTATAGTTACGCTGGGTGGAGTATTGATAATGAAACATGAAGCCTATGATAGCCCAGACCAGGGCTATCATAGCAATAAACAGTCGCCATTTATACGGGACCTTAATCTGTTTCCTTGAAGCCATAGCCGAAGCCGGGGCGTGTTATGATATTGCGGCCGTAGTCGCCGATTTTTTTGCGCAGGCGCGTGATATTCGTATCGATGGTGCGGTTTGTCACGACGACATCGCCGTTCCACACCTCGCGGATGATTTCGTCGCGCGAGTATACACGGTTGCTGTGCGTCAGGAAAAAGAGAAGTATCGAAAACTCGGTTTTTGTCAGGTTGACCGGCTCACCGTCGAGAAAACAGCGTTTGGCATTGCGGTCTATGCGCAGACCCTTGAAGACCACATCAGGCTCATAGATTGACGCGGCAGCCGGCTCGGCGGCCGGAAGTCGGTTCATCACCTGTGAGCGGCGGAGCACCGCACGCACGCGGGCAATCACTTCGGAGATAACAAACGGTTTTGTGATATAGTCGTCTGCACCGATGTTGAGCCCCATGACTGTGTCGTCTTCGCCGGTCAGGGCCGAGCAGAAAATTATAGGTTTCGTCGCTATGGCGTCGTCGTTGCGCACCCGTTTGGCAAAATCAAAGCCGCTGAGGCGCTCCATCATTATGTCGACGATAAAGAGGTCATAGGGAGTGAGATCTCCGTCAAGAGCTTCTTCGGCGCTGTATGCACAGTCAACCTCATAGCCCTCCTTTTCGAGATTGAATTTGAGAATCTCACACAGAGCTTCTTCGTCGTCGATGACCATTATCCTGGTACTCATGGTTGTCTGTGTTTACGTTGGTTTATATTTGGTTTGCTAAGGTACGAATAATCGCGGCGCCTTAATGTTAATCAATGTTAAAAGCGACATAGCTGTGAACCTTCTCTTCTTAGGGAGCGTTAGACTGTTAAATTACTACATTTGCACTGTGTTTTTCATGGTATTAGATTTATGGTTAAAGAAATTACGGGTTGTCGTGATGACAGCCCGTTATTTTTTAGTTATTTTTGCAGTGTGAACTCCCGAAAACCTGCGGCCGTCGCCGTTTGTTCCAATTATAAAAGGTTATTCACACATCCACAGACACCCTCTATCTAACGAATGATTGAACGAATCATAATAATCGACAACGTCGACCCCGTCAGCTTCTATGGCGTCAACAACACAAACATGACGCTGATACGCAACCTTTTCCCCAAACTCCGAGTGGCTGCCCGAGGCTCGATCATCAAGGTAATCGGCTCGGAGGAAGAGACCTCTGAATTCGAGGCGCTCATCAAGGAACTCGAGGCCTATTGCATCAAGTATAACAAGCTGACCGAGGAGGCTATCCTGAGCATTGTCAAGGGCGAGCAGCCCCACGAGCTCAAGAGCGACGGCGTCATCATCTACGGCATCAACGGCAAACCAATCAGCGGACGCACACCTAACCAGCAGCTTTTGGTCGAGACGTTCGCCAAAAACGACCTCACGTTCGCGCTCGGGCCGGCCGGCACGGGCAAGACCTATGTGGCGATAGCTCTGGCGGTCAGAGCGCTGAAGAACAAAGAGGTCAGAAAAATCATACTTTCCCGTCCCGCCGTTGAAGCCGGCGAGAAGCTCGGTTTTCTGCCGGGTGACATGAAAGACAAAATCGACCCCTATCTCCAGCCGCTCTATGACGCCCTCGAAGACATGATTCCGGCCGTGAAACTCAAGGAATATCTCGAGACCAACGTCATCCAGATTGCGCCGCTGGCTTTCATGCGCGGCCGCACGCTAAACGATGCCGTCATTGTGCTCGACGAGGCCCAGAACACCACCACCCATCAGATAAAGATGTTCCTGACGCGTCTGGGTATGAACGCCAAGATGATTGTCACGGGCGACGCCACACAGATTGACCTGCCGCGGTCAACCAAGTCGGGACTGATTCAGGCCCTGAAGATACTAAAGGGTGTCAGCGGCATCGGCCGCGTGGAGTTCGGCAAGAAAGACATCATACGCCACGCCCTTGTGCAGCGCATAGTCGAAGCCTACGAGCGGTTTGACAAAGAGCAGGCCGAGTCACAAACCGGACAAAACGCCACGACGGATGACAGCGCGTCCGAGTGACTTCAGACTCAACATCCTGGGATGCGGGTCGGCGGTGCCGACGCCGCTTCACAACCCGTCGAGCCAGGTCATCGAGCGCCGCGGCTGCCTATACATGATTGACTGCGGCGAGGGCGCCCAGGCCATGATGCGGCGCATGAAGCTTAAGTTCAGCCGTCTGCGCCACATCTTCATCAGCCATCTCCACGGCGACCACGTCTTCGGTCTGCCGGGTCTGCTTTCGACCCTCGCGCTGACACAGACGGGCGGCGACGTGACCGTCCATATGTTTCGCGAGGGCATCGAACTGCTCGAACCGCTCGTCGACTTTTTTGCTCGCGAACGCACCTACGTGCTCCGCTGGAACCCCATCGACCCCGCCGGCGGCGAGACCCTTGTCGACACCGGGTCGCTCAAAGTCACCACGTTCCGTCTCAACCACCGGGTACCCTGCGTGGGTTTCCGCTTTGATGAGGCTCCCAAGCCGCGCCATCTCATAGCCGAGATGCTCGACTTCCACGGCGTTGGTGTGGCGCAAAGAGCGGCCATACGCGCCGGCGCCGACTTCGTCAGGGAGGACGGCACGGTGATAGCCAACGCCCTGCTGACGCGGCCGGCCGACCCGTCGGCAAGCTACGCCTACTGCTCCGACACAATGTTCGACCCCGAGGTGGCCGAAGCGGTCAGAGGCGTCAGCCTGCTATATCACGAAGCGACCTATGGCGACGAATTCACTCGCGAAGCCGCCACACGCGGCCACTCCACAGCCCGTCAGGCGGCCGAAATAGCCCGAATGGCAGGCGTCGGCGAACTGGTCATAGGTCACTACTCCAAACGCTACACCGACATCAGTCCGCTTCTCGACGAGGCCCGTCAGGTCTTTGGCCGCGTCATCGCCGCCCGTGAAGGCATGGTCATCGACGTTCCTTCGGGAGAAATCATCTCACAGACCGACAATAACTGTCTCAGACCATGAACCGACAGGAAGATGACATCAGATACATGCGCGCCGCTCTCGACGAGGCCCGGCGCGCCTATGAGGCCGGAGAGGTGCCCGTCGGCGCCGTAGTCGTGTCGCCTCGCGGCACAATCATAGGCCGCGGTCACAACCTGACGCAGACCCTCGGCGACGTCACTGCACATGCTGAAATGATGGCCATCACGGCCGCCACCAACACTCTCGGAGGCAAATATCTCGACGGATGCACGCTCTATGTCACCGTCGAGCCGTGTGTCATGTGCGCCGGCGCCATCGGCTGGAGTCAGCTCAGCCGCATAGTCTGGGGCGCCGACGACCCCAAACGAGGCCAAAGCGCCTATCTGTCGCGGAGCGCCTTCCACCCGCGGGCCGAGATTGTCAGGGGCGTCATGGCCGACGAAGCCTCGGCCCTGATGCGCGACTTCTTCGCCGCCCGCCGCCACTGATTTCACTCAAGAATCTTCATAGCGGTTTGGGACTCTTTAACTAAAAGGGCGGGGTGTTTTTTGGCCCGAAATGACTACCTTTGCAGTCCGAACCAGTTCTTATTTTTCCACACTTCCATAGTCTGATATCAACACTTTAAGACCAGCATGAGCAAAAAGATCTTAGCCACAGGGCTACTCGCCCTGACGGCCACAATGGTGTCTGTAGCTCAGACGCCATGGAGCGACGCCGCCGCTTACACAACCTACACCGACGCCAACAATCCGGTCAAGTCAGGGGGCAACAACATGCTTCAGGGCGCCAGGTTCGAGGCATCAATCATGAACGATTCATGGCAGCAGCTGCCGGGCGGCCCCTATGCCACCTATTCGGGCAACAATTTCACCACGGGCAAGATAACCTACACGGCGCCCCAGGGGCGCGGCTCCGGTCAGTGGACAGCCCAGATGAGCTTCACCACCGACTATCGTATGGAGCGCGACAAGAAATATGACCTGACGTTCCACGTTAAGTCCACGGCCGCCAACAATTTCACCGTCAAGATTGAAGACACTTCAGACCCCGACCACAAGAACATGGGCTACACCTATGTCACGCTGCCGGCCAACAGGGAGCTGCTGTTTGTGCTCCACAACGTCTCTCCGTCGGCCGATATTCCGCAAGCCCGTCTGATGTTTGACGCCGGAGGCGCCGCTGTCGGCTCGACCATAGAAATCTATGACATAATCTTCCAGAGCGCCGACGAACTTGAGGCTCCCCCGACGCCTTCGTTTCTTGACAAGGCCCCCGAAGGCTATGTGATGGTCTGGAATGACGAGTTTGACAACGCCTCGTCGCTGACCACAAAGTGGAACGCCATGGACTGGCGCGCCGGCAATGTCAACAACGAGCTCCAGACCTACAAACCCGGCAACCAGGCAATCACCGACGCCAACGGCGATTCGCGACGCACCCTCGAGATTCGCGACGGCAAACTCGTCATCAACTGCTTCAAAGGCAAGGACGGTAAAATTTATTCGGGCCGCATCGACTCTCACGACGCCGACGGCGACCACAGCGGATATGCCGCATGGCGCTACGGCTACATGGAAGCACGCATAAAACTGCCCTCGGGCAAAGGCACATGGCCCGCATACTGGATGATGCCCGAAGGCGTCAACTGGAGCGACGAGACCTGGCCCACCTGCGGCGAAATCGACATCATGGAGGAGGTCGGCAACGATCCCAACAACTGTGTCAGCTCGCTTCACGCCATCGGCCACTATCACGCCAACAACACCCAGGTGAGCGCTTCGCGCCACATCGACAATATGGAAGGCGGCTGGGTCACCTATGCCCTGCTGTGGGACAACGACAACATCGCCATATATGCCGACGGCCAGCGCATCCTGAGCTATGCCAACGACCATCAGGGCCACGTCAACTGGCCCTATGACCGTCCCTACTACATCACTCTCAACCTCGCCTTCGGTGGCGACTGGGGCGGCGGAGGCGGCGTCGACTACAACGCGCTCCCCCTGGCTATGGAGGTTGACTACGTGAGAGTCTATCAGCTCCCCTCGCCGACCATGAACGCCGACGGCTCGGGCACAGCCTATATCCAGGGCCCGTTCAACGGCGTTGCGCGCGACGGCGTCGTGCCCTCGTCGACCTTCAACAGCTGGAACGACAACTACATCGCCATCAAGGATGTCGACAAGACCTACACCCACACCTTCAGGGTTGGACAGAACATGCGCCCCGACCGTTTCGACATGATGTTCTATGCCACGCCAGACCGCGCCGACGGCACGGAATTTTCGCCCGCCAACAGCCGCTACAAAGTCACCCTCGAGGAGAACCCCGTGCTCCGCATGACCTATGACGGCCATCTCCTCGTCAAAGACGGCGCCGACCTTAAGAACGGTCAGAGCGTCACCGTCACCCTCGACTGCTCGGCCGGGACCGACAAGGCCGTCATCCGTGTCGACTATGACGAGAACATCGTGCTCCCGCCCGCTCCCAAGAAGACCTATTACATTATAGGTGCGCTCAACTCAATCTGTCCCGACTATATCGGCACGAATGTCTCCGACTGGGACTGGGCACGCTACTACATCACCATGGAACAGGACGCCGACAACGGCTATCTCCACCACCACACATTCCGGGTAGGTCATGACCTCGACGAAACCAACGTCAACTTCAAGTTCATGCCCCAGGCAAGCTGGAACGGCGGTCAGTTCGGCTCTGACAACGAGTGGAACGGCTACACCGTCAGCCACACGGGCGACATCTTCATGCTCGGCACAGGTAAAAACGGCTATGACAACGGCAACGTCGTGCTCCGTCCCGGCAAGACGCTCAAAGGCTATGACACCGTAACAGTCACACTCGACGTCAGTCGCGGAGAAGATAACGCCGTCTTCTACACCGACATCGAAGGCGACTCAGGCTTCGTCGACACCATCGTCTCCGACACAGACAACGAAAACGCTCCGTGGTATGACCTCTCGGGACGCCGCATCGAGCGCCCCACCACTCCGGGCTTCTATATCCACGGCAACCGCAAGGTCATCATTCGCTGACACTTCATCTTATAATTTCTCATGGCCGGGACGACACAGCGCTCTGTGACGCCCGGCCATGACCGTTTTCACCCTATTGGGGAAATTCCACGAAGACAATCGCATAATTCCGACAAATTGTTATACCTTTGTAAATCACCAATAGAAAGGTCGACACCTTATTTTAAGAATGACCCAAAACGAGATTGACAAATTAAGCATCGAAAAGGCCAGGAACCTTTTTGCGTCAGGAAAAGTCTATGAGCTTGAAGTCGGCACCACCGCCGGACTGCAAGCCATTCATCGCGGCCTGTTTGAGGGACTTTATCCGTTTGCCGGTGAAATACGCAATTTGAATATCTCGAAAGGCGGATTTCGTTTTGCCAATTCGCTCTACCTCATTCCCGCACTTGAAGCTATCGAAAAGATGCCTGAAACGACGTTTGAAGAAATTGTCGCCAAATATGTCGAGATGAACATCGCCCATCCGTTTATGGAGGGAAACGGCAGGGCCACGCGCATCTGGCTCGACATGATGCTCCGTCGCGCCCTCCGTAAAGTCGTGGACTGGCGCAAAATCACCCGCGAGGCATATATGCAGGCAATGGAACGCTCCCCAATCAACGACCTTGAACTGCGTTACCTCCTGCAAAACGCACTTACGTCAGAAACCGACGACCGCGACGTGATTTTCCACGGCATCGACCAATCATACTACTACGAAGGCTACGAAAAGGAATAATCCCACCCGTACTGTTTTCAGACTTTACGAAAGAACAGAGCTGTCTGACGATTCAGCGCGGCTTCTCGGTTGAGAAGCCGCGCCGCGTAGTGGAGTCTGAGAAGAGTTTTTAGCGTACTAAGACTTTCCGGACATTGCGGCCCTGTCTGACAATGTAGAGGCCCGGTGAGTTGAGAGTGACTGACTCGCCGGCGCTGACAAGTCGTCCGTCGACATTATAGACGGATGCCGGAACATCACCCGACGTCGTCAGTGTCCGGTTGTCTATTGAAAAGCTGTAGTCAGCGTCGCTGTCGACTGTCTCGATGGCTACGTCGTCGACAAATTTGAATCGGAGAGAGTTACCAATCCAAAGTTCGGTGAGTGTCGTTTCTGCATCAGGAGTCGTTACGGGGCCTGTCGAGGAGCCTACGCCGCGCAGCCAAGTCTTGCCGTTGTCAAGCTGCACCTTGGTAACCGGAGCAAGTTCATAGTCTGCAATTTCGGTGCATTTGGCCCCGGCCTCGCGCGGCTCGCTCCCGTCGGCCATAACAGAGTAGTATCGGCAGTCCTGTCCGGGACGCAGATTGAAGTCGTAAATCAAGTACCACTGCGACGGATTGGCCTCGGTTGAAAAATAGATCTTCTGCCCTTCGGTGCGTATATTGCCTATGGTCTTTTCGTCTTTCCCGTCTATGCTGCTTAACATCCTGAGAGTCTCGAATCCGCCGATTTTTTCGCCTGCAGCGAGTCTGATGGTCTCGGTATATTCGGGAGCATTCCCGGGTTTGACTTTAGTAATCCATTTTGCTTTTTCTCTAAAAAAGATATCTTCTGGAGCAAGATAGACCAGTTTACCATTGTCATAAACCCATATCAGTTTACCTCCCCCGCCAACCAGACCGGCCAGATAGTAGTCACACGGGCCACAATAGCTGCCTATGCCTTTTATCCATTCGTGTTTGATTTCATCCCTCATCTGCTCCATATCCATGACCTCGAATCCGGGATTATCGGTCGACTCATGGATATCAGTACATTTGACTGAATATCCATATGTATGGGGATAATAATTATAGTTCAAAAGATATAGGTCACAGGTCTGATTTACTTCGAGACTGAAGTCATAGGCCAGCAGCCAGTTGCGTGACTCGAGATTGTCAAGACAATAAACCCGGTCGCGGTCGGTCCTGATAGATTGCGTAACCTTTTTTTCGCCGTTGTCCGATTTGCATAATGCAATGGTTTTGTAACCGTCGATTTCTTCGCCGTCAACCATTTCGAATGTCCTTACTTTCTGAAGATATACGTCATCAGGATAGAGACCGTAAAAGCGGACACCCCATTCAGTCCCGCTCCTATAATACATTTCATAGGCTGAAACCTGCGAGACCGCTACAGCCATAGTCGCCAAAAGTAGTAAAGTCTTTTTCATAATTGTATATCGGTCAATGTTATGGTTAAAGGGATAAAAGATGATTCCGCAATATACACATTAATATCAGTATTGACAAGAAATCAAATTTATTTTTTTGTTTTAACTAAATTTAATATCATTTTGAATCCAAAAACTGTGGATTGAGAATGGTTGGGGGCGATTTGGCGGCGAGGGAGCGCCATTCGGCGGAAATTTCGTATCTTTGCGGCCTAAACAAAACCAAATGGACCAATCTCTCACTCATCCCGGGCGCGCGGGCGCCCTTAACGGCCTCAGATTTTCAGTATGGCTGACGGTGATGTATTTCGCCTCGGTCTTCTCGGCGTCAGCGCCGCTGTTAGGTCTGCTGTCGACTGTCATCATGGTTTGTGTGCCCGTGCTGTTGTGGCGCATGCTGACGACAGACTACCGCGCCACAGGCGGCAAGTGGACCATCGGCCAGCTCTGGCTCGACGGATTCATAGCCATCATGTGCGGCGCCGTCGTGGCCGGCACCCTGCTGTTAGTCTATTTGCGCTGGGTAAATCCCGGCTATATCTATGACCAGTGGGCATCGGGCATCGCTGCCTTCGAGGCGTCGGGCGACCCGGCTATGGAGCAACTTGCCTCTGACATGCAGACCGCCGTCGAAAACGGCTTCTCGATTTCGCCCTCGATGCTGACAATGTCGCTGCTCTGGCTCGCCGCATTCAGCGGTTCGGCCATCTCGCTCATCGTCGCCGCCATTGTGCGCGCCACAAAAATTCCCGCCAAAACTTCAGAATCTTAACACCCCCGAACACAGAGACCCGGCAAATGGATATATCTGTTATCGTACCACTCTATAACGAAGCGGAGTCGCTTCCCGAACTCGCCCAATGGATTGAGCGGGTCATGGATAAAAACAATTTCAGCTATGAGGTATGGTTTGTCGACGACGGCTCGACCGACACCTCATGGCAGGTTGTCAAAAAACTGTCGTCACGCAACCCGCGCTTCAAAGGCGTTTCGTTCCGCCGCAACTACGGCAAGTCGCCGGCGCTCAACACCGGCTTCGGCATGGCTCAGGGCGACGTGGTCATCACCATGGACGCCGACCTCCAGGACAGCCCCGACGAGATTCCCGAGCTCTACCGCATGATAACGGCCGACGGCTATGACCTCGTATCGGGCTGGAAACAGAAGCGCTATGACCCCCTGTCGAAGACTATCCCGACCAAGCTCTTCAACGCCACGGCGCGACGTGTCAGCGGCATCCACAATCTTCACGACTTCAACTGCGGTCTGAAAGCCTATCGCCGCGAGGTGGTCAAGCACATCGAGGTCTATGGCGACATGCACCGCTATATCCCCTATCTGGCCAAAAACGCCGGGTTCTCACGCATAGGCGAGAAGGTGGTCCACCATCAGGCGCGCAAGTACGGCAAGACTAAATTCGGCCTCGACCGCTTTGTCAACGGCTATCTCGACCTGGGGACACTCTGGTTCACGGGCAAGTTCGGCGCCAAACCGATGCATCTGTTCGGGCTGCTCGGCTCGCTGATGTTCTTCATCGGCTTCATAGCCGCCGCCGTCGTGGGCATCCTGAAGCTCTATCATATGTATAACGGCATGCCCTACACCCTGGTGACCGACAGCCCATACTTCTATCTGGCCCTCACGACGATGATTCTGGGCACACAGCTCTTCCTGGCCGGCTTTGTCGGCGAACTGGTTGTGCGCAACTCACCGCGCCGCAATTCCTATGAAATCCGCGAGACAATAGACAGCGAGAAAACCGGGGACTGACATCTTCGGCCCCGTCTGACATAACTCTCCCATCACACAGCGCACCGGAAACCGCGCAGCTCAACGGCTGAAACATAGCCGTTTGACTGCAAGCAGTTTCCGGCGCTTCATTTTTTTCACATTTTTTTCGGGAAAAATTTGGCGGAAAGAAAAATAGTGTGCACCTTTGCAGTGTTCTACTACACTATAACACTCAAACATCCTCAGAAATGAAACGTAAAATCACGTTGGCACTGACCGCCATTCTCCTCTCACTCTCCTCAATGAGCGCCCAACTCCTGTGGCGCGTCAGCGGTCCGAATGCAAAACCCTCATATATCTTCGGCACACACCACGTGGCCCCGAAATCACTTATAGAGACAACGCCCGGTCTTGTCAGCGCAATCGAGAACGCCGACAAAGTCTACGGCGAGATTGACCTCACCCCGGCCGCACAGGGCGAGCTCCAGCAGCTCGTGATGGCCACGGCGATGGCACCCGCCGACTCGACGCTCAGCCGCGTCATCAGCCCCGCCGCCCTCGCCAGCCTCGACTCAATCATGGGCGCCATGACCGGAGGTCAGGCCGGCGCCGCCAACCTCGAGCCGCTCAAACCCGCGCTGGTCGGCACACAGGTGGCCATGCTTCAGCAGCTGAAAGCATTCCCCGACTTCAACCCCGCCGAGCAGCTCGACACAGAGCTTCAGAAGCGGTTCTTAGCACTCGGCAAACCCACCGGTGGTCTCGAGACTGCCGCACAGCAGATTGACGTGCTCTTTGGTGCACCGATATCCGTTCAGGCCGCCGACCTTGAGAAAGACCTCGCCGAATTTGACGCATCAACAGAAGCCGTGCCCGAAATGGCCAAAGCCTATCTCGGCGGTGACCTCGAG
>ENA-OYXX01000715-OYXX01000715.1-human-gut-metagenome-genome-assembly--contig:-NODE-715-length-14312-cov-4.951743_pt1 | contig 14312 bp, 6 predicted proteins | sample MGYA00243976_ERZ653434 | MGnify/ENA primary metagenome ERZ653434 (study PRJEB26926, sample SAMN06165112) | human gut metagenome | biome: ENVO:00009003; feature: ENVO:2100002; material: ENVO:00002003...
CTAGTACGGTCTCGTGGGCTCGGAGATGTGTATAAGAGACAGAGATATCCTCTCGCCGTGCCGCGAGGGGCTCATGATTGTGGACCAGCAGAAGGCTCATGAGCGCATACTCTATGAACGCTATATGAACCGTACTCGCTCGGGCGGAGTGCAGCGCGTGATATTTCCCGAGACACTGACCTTGTCACCCGCTCAGAACACAGTGATGGAAGCCATTACGGGCGAGCTTTCAGAGCGAGGCTTCGAACTGACTCGCGCGGGTGAAAGCCGGTGGAGCGTCGACGGACTGCCCACGGGCATCAGCGAGGCGTCGGCCCGCGAAACCATATTGGCAATGATTGACTCTGTGGAGCAGACCGGCGAGACTGACAGCGAAGCCATAAACCGCGTCATGGCACTTGCCATGGCCCGCAGCTCGGCCGTCAAGGCCGGTCAGCCTCTGACGCCGGCCGAGATGGACAGAATTATGGGACAGCTTCTTGCCCTCCCGGCTCCCGGCCTGAGCCCTGACGGTCACCGGGTTTTCACAATCGTCACAACCGACGACATCGCCAAAATGCTTTGAGAAAAATGAGACGGACATTTTTTGTGACAATGATGATGACGGTGATCGGCCTCCTGTGCGGGGCTAAGACCACTGTCAGTATCGTCACCATTTCGCCCGGCGACCAGATATACGAACTGGAAGGTCACGCCGCCCTGCGCATCACCGACGACACCAACGGGTCGGACTATATGTTCAACTGGGGCACCTTTGACTTCAACGCGCCCAACTTTGTCTACAGATTTGTCAAGGGCGAGACCGATTACAGACTCGAAGCCCTGCCGACAAAACTTTATGTCGACTATTACGCCACGACGGGGCGCCGCATGGTCAGCCAGCGGCTTGACGTGACCGACCGTCAGGTCGAGAAGCTCTGCGAGCTTGTGGGTGAAAACATGAAGCCCGAAAACCGGGTATACCGCTATAACTATCTGCTTGACAACTGCGCCACCAGACCTCTGAGACTTGTGGAGCTTGCGCTCGGCGACACCATAATACTCGGCGAAAGCCATGAGGTCAACGACCAGACCTTCAGACGGGCCATGCAGAGATTTCACAGCGACTATCCGTGGTATCAGTTCGGCATCGACCTCGCGCTGGGCAGCGGTATCGACCGCGCCGTCACGGGGCGCGAGCTGTCATTCGCACCCGTCAACCTGATGAAACAGCTCGACGCCACCAAGATACGCGACATCTCGGGCCGCGACAAGCCGCTCGTTATGTCAACCGAGGTTCTCGCCGAAGGGCGACGCGGAGGAGTCTCGCCCGGCCCGACACCGTGGTATCTGACACCATGGTTCTGGGCCTGGGTTGTCTTCGGCGCCGCGACGATTGTGTCATGGCGCGACATGGCGCGCTACCGGGTGTCGCGGTGGTTTGACACCATACTCTACAGCCTTTTCGGGCTGGCCGGACTGCTGCTGACCTTCCTGATATTCGTGTCGACCCACGAAGCCACATCGCCCAACTGGCTTTATCTGTGGCTCAGCCCGTTATGCTTCATCGGAGCCATCGGGATATGGATAAAAACGGGCCGTCGTGCGGTTTATTTCTGGCAAATTCTTAACTTTGCACTCTTAATGGTGCTCTGTGTGCTGGCCCTGGCCGGTGTACAGGCGCTTAACTCGGCATTCTGGCCGCTGATATTCAGCGACATGATGCGCTCAGCCACATATCTCTATATCGCCCGATGCAGCCGATAAAAGACATATCGCGTCACCGCCGCATAGCCGGCGCTCTCGCCGCCTCACTGGTCACGTTAAACATCGTGGCCCAGGGTGTCGCGCCTGCCCACAGCCCGTCGGGGAACGTCAGGCCGACGCTTGTCGTCGGCATCACGGTCGAAGGTCTGGGAGATGAATATCTCGACCTGCTGCGCGACTATTTTACACGTGGCGGTTTCAACCGGTTGAGAGACAACGGTGTCGTTATCAGCGACCTGACCTACGGGCCCAACGTCGACGCCACAGCGGCGACGGCCATGATAATGACCGGCGCACCAGCCTCTGTCAGTGGCATCCCCTCGGCCACGATTTATGACGTCACGGGACGTCGGAGCGTCGATGTCATGAGTGACGCGTCGACCCTTGGAAACTTCACATCAGAGACGCTTTCACCAAAGGCATTGAAAGTCACCGGGCTGGCTGACGAAATCAGGCTGTCGGAGGGCGGAATCAACGCCGTCTACGCCATAGCCTCCGACGCCCAGCGGGCCATACTGATGGCGTCGCACACGGGGTCGTCGGCATTCTGGATAAACGACACCAACGGCAACTGGTCGACCTCGACCCATTATAAGGATGTGCCGTCGTCGCTGTCAAACCGCAACTTCACACGGTCGCTGGCCTCGCGCCTCGATACGCTCCGATGGCAGCCGACGATGGCAGCTGACCGCTATCCCGGCATACCCAAATATATCAAAGCCTATCCGTTCAAACACGTCTTCCTGCGCAACGACGTCAACCGCTACCGGGCATTCAAGGCCTCGGCGCCGGCCAACCGTGAGGTGACAGACGTGGCTGCAGACTTCATCACGTCGATGGGTCTCGGCAAACGTGATATGGTCGATATGATAAGCCTGGGATATAGTGTCGCGCCTTATCCATACTCAAAAGACTCCGACTCACGGCTCGAGACGATGGACGCCTATCTGCGTCTTGACTCAGACCTGCAGCGGCTCTTTGAGGTTATTGACCGCAGCGGTCCCGGCATGGACCACACGCTTGTGTTTGTGGCTGGTGTGCCAGCGCCGGCCACCGGAAAACGTCCCGACGAGCGGTTCGGACTCCCCTTTGGGGTGTTCTCGCCCCGTAAGGCCATCTCGCTGCTCAACGTCTACCTCATGGCCATCCACGGCAACGGCGAATGGGTGGCCGGATGGCATAACAACCAGGTTCACCTCAACGCCGCGCTGGCCAAAGAGCGCGGAGTGGAGATGACACAGTTGCGCCGCGAAGCCGCCGACTTCCTTGTCAGGATGGCGGGTGTCTGCCGCGCATTCACCATAGATGATATATTGAGCGGCACCGCCGGACATGACAGCGACGCCCTAAAACGCAATACCGACCCCGACCACTGCGGCGACATCTTTGTCACCATCGCACCGGGGTGGGAGATAGAGACAACGGAGAGTCGTGCGTCGGCAACCTCGCGGCCAATGGTGTCGCGTCTGGGGTCGCCGACCTATCCGGCGTTTATCATGGCGCCGGGTGTTGACTCGAAAACCATCACCGGCGAAACCGACGCCTGTGTGCTGGCGCCCACCGTGGCTCGCCTGTTGAGAATCAGGTCGCCCAATGGTGCTGAAGCGGCGCCGTTGAGGCTCCGCTGACCCGACATCGCCAGCGAATACCAACCTCTCAAAAAATCGAAGAAAACAATCAAAAATGTCATTTAACTCATTTATCACCAAGATATTCGGAAACAAGTCGACACGAGACCTCAAGGAGATCCAGCCTATTGTCGACAAAATCAAGGCGCTCGGTCCCGAGATGCAGGGCCTGACCAACGACGGTCTGCGTCAGAAAATCACCGACGTTCGCGCCGACATAAAGGCATCTATCACTGCCGATGAAGAAGCCATCACACAGAAAAAAGCTGAGGTCGAGACTCTCGAATTTGACAAGCGTCAGCCCCTGTGGGACGAAATCGACCGTCACGAAAAGAATATACTCGACACACTCGAGAAGAAGCTCGACGAGCACCTGCCCGTGGTGTTCGCCGCCATACGAGAGACTGCCGCCCGCTTCGCGGCCAACGAGACCGTCGAGGTGACGGCTACGGATATGGACCGTATGCTGGCGGCTCAGGGCCGCGACTTCGTGGAGATAGACGGCGACAAAGCCATCTATAAGAACCACTGGCTCGCCGGTGGCAATGAAATCAAGTGGGACATGGTCCACTATGACGTGCAGCTCATCGGCGGTATCGTGCTCCATCAGGGCAAAATCGCCGAGATGGCCACCGGTGAGGGTAAGACCCTCGTGGCCACACTGCCGGTATTTCTGCGCTCTCTGTCTGGCCGCGGTGTCCATGTCGTGACAGTCAACGACTATCTCTCTAAGCGCGACAGCGAGTGGATGGGTCCGCTCTATATGTTTCACGGCTCGACTGTAGACTGTATCGACAAGCATCAGCCCAATACCCCGGCACGCCGCGCCGCCTACAACTGCGACATCACGTTCGGAACGAACAACGAGTTTGGTTTCGACTATCTGCGCGACAACATGGCCATGACGCCCGGCGACATGGTTCAGCGCAAACACTACTATGCAATCGTCGACGAGGTCGACTCGGTGCTCATCGACGATGCGCGCACACCTCTGATTATCTCGGGTCCTGTGCCTAAGGGTGACGACCAGCTCTTCAACGAATATCGTCCGAACGTTGAGAAAGTGTTCCAGGCTCAGCGTCGTCTGGTCACTCAGCTTCTGAGCGATGCCAAGACCAAACTCGCCAGCAGCGACAAGGACGAGCAGAAGGCCGGTGCGCTCGCACTGTTCCGCGCCTTCAAGGGCCTGCCCAAAAACGGTGCCCTGATTAAGTTCCTCAGCCAGGAGGGCATGAAAAACATACTTCTCCAGACCGAGGCATACTATCTCCAGGACAACTCACGTGAGATGCCCAAGGCCACCGAGGTGCTCTACTTTGTTATCGACGAGAAAAACCGCAGTGTGGACCTGACGGACAAGGGTATCGACGAGCTGACAGGCAAGACCGACGACCCGCAGTTCTTTGTGCTGCCCGACATCGCAGCGCAACTGTCGGAGACCGAGCATATCGCAGACCCGAACGAGCGTCAGCAGCGCAAAGACGAGCTGATGCAGGAATATGCGGTCAAGGCCGAGCGCGTGCACACCGTGTCGCAGCTACTGAAAGCCTACGCCTTGTTTGAGAAAGACGTTGAATATGTCATCGACGACGGCAAAATCAAAATCGTCGACGAGCAGACCGGACGTATCATGGAGGGTCGCCGCTACAGTGACGGACTCCACCAGGCTATCGAAGCCAAAGAGGGCGTCAAGGTCGAAGCGGCCACGCAGACCTTCGCTACCATCACGCTTCAGAACTACTTCCGCATGTATCACAAGCTGGCCGGTATGACCGGTACGGCTGAGACAGAGGCGGGCGAATTCTGGGACATCTATAAACTCGACGTCGTCACCATCCCGACCAACCGTCCAGTGGCGCGCATCGATATGAACGACCGCGTCTACAAGACCAAGAAGGAGAAATATGCGGCAGTTATCGACGAAATTGTCGACCTTGTCGCTAAAGGGCGCCCCGTGCTTGTGGGTACCACCTCAGTCGAAATCTCCGAGCTGCTGAGCCGTATGCTCCAGATGCGCAACATTCCCCACAACGTCCTGAACGCCAAACTCCACCAGAAAGAGGCCGAAATCGTCGCGCTGGCCGGTAAGGCCGGAACAGTCACCATCGCCACCAACATGGCCGGCCGCGGTACGGACATCAAGCTCCCGGCCGAAGTCAAGGAGGCCGGCGGTCTGGCCATCATCGGTACGGAGCGCCACGAGAGCCGCCGCGTCGACCGTCAGCTGCGCGGACGTTCGGGCCGTCAGGGCGACCCGGGCTCGTCAGTCTTCTACGTCTCGTTTGAAGACCAGCTGATGAGGCTCTTCGCCACAGACCGTGTCATGAAGATGCTTGACACCATGGGTCTCAAAGAGGGCGAGCGCATCGAGTCGAAGATGGTCAGTCACGCCATCGAGAATGCCCAGAAGCGCGTGGAGGAGAACAACTTCGGCATCCGCAAGCGCCTGCTCGAATATGACGACGTCATGAACAAGCAGCGCACATATATTTATTCGCGCCGCCACCACGCCCTGTTGGGCGAGCGTATCGGCATCGACATCGCCAACATGCTCTGGGACTGCATCGAGAACCTTGTCAACACCCACGATACGCCGGCCGACTACGGCGACCTTTCGCTCGAGCTGTTCAAGATACTGACCATCGAGACTCCCTTCACCGAAGACGAATATCGCAACATGTCGAAGGAAGAGGCCATCGAGAAAATCCACGACGCGGCTCAGGAGGCCTTCCAGCGCAAGAGCCAGCGTATCATCGAGGTGGCTCTCCCCGTCATCAACGACTGTGTTGAAAACCGTCATATGGAGGGCCGCATAGCCGTGCCGATGACCGACGGCAAGCGTTACTACAACCTCGTGGTTGACCTGGGCAAAGCCTATGAGAGCGGATGCCGCGACATCGTCAAGGAGTGGCACAAGGCCATCCTGCTGTTCACCATCGACGAGCTGTGGAAAGAGCACCTGCGCGAGCTCGACCAACTGCGTCAGAGCGTGCAGAACGCCTCTTACGAACAGAAAGACCCGCTGGTAATCTATAAGGTCGAATCGTTCCATCTGTTCGAGGCCATGCTCAACCGTCTGAACGTAAAAGCCATGAGCACGCTTATGCGCGGTCAGATTTACATACCTCAGCCCGCACCGCGTCCAGACACCCCGGCAGAAGAGGGCGGCGAGGAGCCTCAGCCCGCCAAGCCCCAGCCCAAAGTTGAGCGCGCAATGCCCGAGCGCCCCAACGACTACTCGCAGTATCGCACCAACAAGGACGAACTGGCCGAGAACGCCGCAGCAAACCGCGCGGCCTCGCAGGGAGCCGGACAGGCACAGCGTCAGCGCCCGATGCCGGCCAAGGCGGCCCCGAAAATCAACCGTAACGATCCCTGTCCCTGCGGGTCAGGCAAGAAATACAAGAACTGTCACGGACGCAATCTCTGACACACAGTCACGACCGATAAGCGATGTCAGAGATAAAGCCCTGGAAAATACTTGACAGCACGATTGTCGTCGACAGGCCCTGGCTCAGGGCCCGTCGCGACAAAGTGCTCATACCGTCGACGGGTGTAGTGCATCCCGAATATTATGTTCTGGAATATCCCGACTGGGTCAACACCATAGCCATCACGCGCGACGGCCGGTTCGTCATGGTCGAGCAATATCGCCACGGGCTGTGTCAGGTATTCACCGAGCTGTGTGCGGGTGTCGCTGAAAAAGGGGAAACACCCGAGCAGGCCGCACGCCGCGAACTGGCCGAGGAAACCGGCTTCGGCGGAGGAGAGTGGCAGCCGTGGATGGTTATCTCGGCCAATCCCGGCTCACAGAACAATCTGACGCACTGCTTCCTCGCCACGGGAGTGGAGCCTCTCTATGAGCGTCATCTCGACGAAACGGAGGAGCTCAATGTCAGGCTGCTGAGCGAGCCCGAAGTCTATGAAATGCTCAGAAACGGCCTCATCAGGCAGTCGCTCATGGCAGCGCCGCTGTGGAAATACTTCTGTATGAAAGGCCGCCGATGACATATGCCGAGGTGTTGCTTCCGCTACCGCTTACGGGCACGTTCACGTATATTGTGCCTGAGGCACTCGCTGACCGGGTTAAGCCCGGCCATCGTGTGATTGTGCCTTTCGGACGCCGCAAGTTTTACACCGCCATTGTCACCGGGCTGACGCCCCGTTCGCCCGGCAATTTCGAGGTCAAGGAAATCAGCCAGGCCCTCGACGACACGCCGATAATACGCCATCCGCAGCTGAAACTCTGGGAGTGGATGGCCGAATACTATCTCTGCTCGCCCGGTGAGGTCTACAAAGCCGCGCTGCCTGCCGGCCTGAAAATCGAGAGCGAAACGTTCATCGACATCAATCCCGACTATGAGGAGTCGCCCGAGCGGCGTCTCGACGAGCGTGAGGTGATGGTTATGGCAAATGTGGCGCATGCCGAGAAACGTGTCACGATGGGCGACATAGAGCGCATGACCGGCTTCAGAAATGTCACTGCCATTGTGTCGAGGCTTGTGGAGCTCGGGGCGCTACGCGTCAGCGAGAATCTTGTTGAGCGCTATCATACCCGCAAGGAGGCATTTGTCGAGATAGCCATAGAGCGCGGCGACGCCGAAGCTCTGCATCGCGCTTTCGACACCGTCGGGTCTTCACCCAAGCAGGAAAAGGCGCTGATGACCCTGTTGGAGCTGACACAGTTCATGAGGCGTGACGCAAAACTGCGCGAAGTGCGCCGCAGTGAGCTGACCGACCGCGCCGGCGTCACTACGGCAATAGTGGGTGCGCTCGAGAAGCGCGGCATCATCCGTCAGATAAGACGCGGAGTCAGCCGGTTCGCACCCGTCGACACCGAACCGGGACCGCTGCCCGAACTGACGCCGCCACAGAAAAGCGCGCTCGACGCCATTCATGCCTCATGGCGCGAAAAAGATATCACGCTGCTCCACGGAGTCACGTCGAGCGGCAAGACCGAGATATATATCAACCTGATAGACTACGTTCTGCGTCAGGGACGCCAGGCGCTCTATCTCGTTCCTGAGATAGCGCTGACCACGCAGCTTACCCGCCGTCTGCAGCGTGTCTTCGGCCGCAAAGTCATCATCTATCACTCGCGGTTCAGCGACAGCGAACGTGTTGAACTTTGGCGGCGTATGCTCGATACCCGCGAGCCGGTGGTTGTCATCGGCGCCCGGTCGGCCTTGTTCATGCCGTTCAGCTCGTTGGGACTCGTCATCGTCGACGAGGAACATGAGTCGAGCTACAAACAGCAGGACCCCGCGCCGCGATATAACGGACGCGACGCCGCGATGGTACTGGCGCGGATGCATGGCGCCAAGACCCTGTTGGGAAGCGCCACCCCCGCGATTGACACATACTATAAGGCTCTCGCGGGCCGTTACGGCCTTGTAGAGCTCAAAGAGCGCTTCGGTGGAGCGCAGATGCCCGAAGTTGAGCTGATTGACATGTCGCTGGTCCGCAAGAAGCGCGAGGTCTCCGGTACGTTTTCGCGTCGTCTGCGTCAGCTGATAGACGTCGCCACGGGCCGCGGCGATCAGTCGATAGTATTCCTGAACCGACGCGGATTCGCTTCGATGGCCCGTTGCCGCCAGTGCGGCTATATTCCCAAGTGTGAGAATTGTGACGTCTCGCTGACCTATCACCGCGGCATCGACAAACTCGTCTGCCACTACTGCGGCACACCTTATGAGTTGCCAAAAATCTGTCCGGCGTGCAAGGAGCCTGACATGGAAATCATCGGCTACGGCACAGAGCGCGTCGAGGACGAGATAGCCATGTTCTTCCCTGACGCGGCCATAGCGCGTCTCGACCGCGACACAACGCGCAACAAGGAGAGCTATGAGACAATCATAGACTCATTCTCGAAAGGCAGGAGCAACATCCTGGTGGGCACCCAGATGGTCACCAAGGGTCTCGACTTTGACCGCGTGGGGGTTGTGGGCGTCGTCAACGCCGACGCCACGGTCAATCAGCCCGACTTCCGATCGGCCGAGCGCGCTTTCAACATGCTCGAGCAGGTATCGGGCCGCGCCGGGCGACGTACGGGTGCTCCTGGTGTAGTGGCCATCCAGACCTATACGCCTTCCCATCCCCTCTACGGCTATCTCAAAGCCCACAACTACCGCGGATTTTATGACCATGAAATAGAGGAGAGGCGTCTCTTTCTCTATCCGCCATTCACGCGCGTCATCTACGTTTATCTCAAACACCGCGACCAGGCCGCTGTCAACGCTTTGGCAGCCGCATACGGTCAGCGGCTCAGACAGTTGTTCGGTAATCGTGTATTTGGGCCCGACGAGCCGTCGGTGGCTCGTGTGCAGCAGATGTATATACGCCGTGTCATGATAAAAATCGAGGTCGAGGCCTCGATGCGCAAGGTGAAAGAAATACTCCGTGCGCTCTATGAGGAAATGCACGCCGGAGGCGCCGCCCGCGGTGCGGTTGTGTATTATGATGTAGACCCGATGTAAGCTAAGAACCCCATGATTCGGCAGTCATATAAGATATTTCGCATGCTATTGGTGACGCTGCTGGTGATAGCGGTCGGCGTGCCGACGGGGCTATACGTGCTGCTGTCGCTGCCGTCGGTGCAGAACAGCGTCCGAAAAGACGCTGAGCGTCAGCTCACCGAACTGCTCGGGACGCCGGTGGCTATCGGACGCGTCTCGATAGCTCCGTTCAACAGCGTGACACTCTCGAATGTCAGCGTGAGTGACAGCCTGGGTGTCAAGGCTCTGGAGGTCGAACGCATCGGTGCCGGCATAGACCTGTGGCGCCTGATAGGCGACCGGGAGATAGTCGTCACCTATGCCGAGCTGATCGGGCTGCACGGACGTCTCTATCGTCAGGCACCCGGCCAGCCGCTCAATATCGACCCCATCATAAAGCGTCTCCAACCCAAGGATAAAAACAAGCCGCCGACACGTTTCAAACTCGCCATAACCACCGTCGTAATCAGGAAATCGGCTGTCGACTATGATGTCAGGTCGGCGGCGATGCCGGCCGACGGACAATTCTCGGCGTCGCACATAGCCGTGAGCGACCTCCGCGCCGACATCACGCTGCCCGTGATATCCAATGACAGCAATGTCGTGGACATACGTCGTCTGGCATTCACCGAGCGAAGCGGCCTCGTGGTCAACTCGCTGAGGGGACGCGTCATGTTCACCCCGAAGCGACTCGCGGTCAAGGACCTCTGCATAGAGATGCCGGGCTCGCGGCTGCCGCTCGACGATATCGACATAACCTACGGGTCGATGGCCAATCTTAAAGAAAACTGGCGGTCGATGTCACTCGCCGTCGGACTCGGCGACAACGCCTATGTCACCCCGGCCACCTTTGCGCCTCTCTACGGACCGCTGTCACGCATTGACCGCCGTATAGCCCTGGAGCTGAAACTGCGGGGTGAACCCGAGGATTTTGATATAGAGCGGCTGCACATTGCCGTTGACGACAACCCGCTGGAAGTCAGCCTCCGGGGACGTGTCAGCGGAATCACCGACGGCATAGCGTCTGCTTCGGTCACGCTCCCCGACCTTCACGTCAGGGCCGACGCGCCCGCGCTGCTCGACATGATGACGCCGTTTTTCGCACCGACGCCCGCTCTGACCACCGTCATGAAAGGGCTCGGCATGACCGAGATTGACGGCGAAGGAGCGCTCAACGGTCCCAAAGCTGTTTTTGAAGGTGAAGTGAATGCGGCTCCCGGCGCACTGACGCTCAGCGGCGCCTACGACCGCGACCGGCGCTATGTCGACGCATCGGTGAGCTCGGCGTCGCTCAACCTGCGCAACGTGCTGCCCGACCAGAGCCCGTGGGCCGAAAATCTCGACATAACCGTCAAAGGAACACGCGACAACATCGAAGCCACAGCCGCAATCGGCCGATTCGGTCTGATGGGGCAGAGCTTCGACATGCTCAATGCCGACATAAAGAAGGAGGGCAATACTCTCAACGCCGTTCTCGCAACGAGCGGCACTCCCGGCGCAGTGGACATCGAGGCCACTGCCGGTCTCGACCCTGCGGTTCGGTCGCTCACGCTGCGGGCGGACATAGACAATCTCAACCCCGCGGCGCTCGGGGCGAAACTCCCCGCCAAGTATGCGGGCTATCTCGTCAGCACGTCGATTGACGCCAGTCTTGCAGGTCGTGACGCCGACGACACCGGAGGACACGTCACGCTGACCGACCTCGCCGTCACGCCCGCTGCGGGTGCAGAAGGCCGTCAGCTCCGACTGGACCATGTTGACATATCGGCTGAAACCGACAGCGCCGGACGTCACATTGTCCTCGACACCCAGGGCCTCCGCGCCACCGCAGACGGCCACTTCCGCTTCAAGACGCTCGGAGCGTCGGTCAAGTCGATGATAGCCGATATCAATCCCGAACTGTTTGCCGAGGACGTGGCCGAGCCCGCCGGACCCGCGGATGACCTGAAGGCTGAAATCACACTCAGTCCCGACTGCCCGCTGCTGGCCTTTGTCGGGCTGCCGGTTGAGCCGCTGACAGACGTGACCGCCCGGGCGTTGCTCGACGCCGCGTCGGGCATGATGTCGGTCGATGTCAGTGCGCCCTATTTGCGCATGAAGGACAAACTCATCGAGTCGACCTCGCTGTCGGCCACTCTCGACGCCCGACAGCGCCGTACGTCGCTCGACGCCTTCACAATGTTCCCCGCGAAGGGGGGCGTAGTGGCGCTCACAATAGCCTCGAACGGCCTCGACGGACGCCATGACAGCGACGTGTCGTGGACCAACCGCTCGGGACGCAACCACGGCTCCTTCAGGTTCTCGACAGGATTTGACCGCAACGATGACGGTCAGCTGACCACCGACATCGACGTCAATCCGGGCGAGATAGTCTTCAACGACACCGTCTGGAATATCAAGCCGTCGAAGATAGCCATCGCCAAAGATCTCATAAGTGTCAGCCGGTTTGAGATATCCCACGCCGAGCAGTTGGTGTCAATCAACGGCGCCGTCTCGCGCGACCCCGACCAGAGGCTCCAGCTCAGACTGCGCGATATTGACCTCAACTATGTCTTCGAGACGCTCAATATCTCGTCGAACGTCATGTTCGGCGGATATGCCACCGGAACCATCTCGGCCTCAAACCTGTTCTCGCGTACCCCCGAGGTCTACACCTCCGACCTGTTTGTCAAGGACCTGGCCTACAACCATGCCGTCATGGGTGACGGACATATCGAGAGCGCCTTTCATCCCGACAGCGGGGCCATCACCATCGACGCCGTAATCTCGCAGGCCAACGGGGGCAAGTCGATAATCAACGGCTCAATCACACCGGTGGGCGAGAAACTCGACTTCCGCTTCCACGCCGACCGCGCCAATGTGGCTTTCCTGAAGCCATTCATGTCGGCATTCTGCGACAACATCACCGGACAGGCATCGGGCGACGCCCATCTGTTCGGCACGTTCAAACTGCTCGACATGGAGGGTGACATCTACGGCGAGAACCTGAAGATGACCCTCGGACTGACCGGAACTACATATACGGCGACAGACAGCGTTCACATACGTCCGGGTCGCATCGAGTTCGAGAACATAGAGCTGCACGACGCCTCAGGCCATACGGCGCTTTTGTCGGGATTACTGACGCACAAAAGTTTCCATGATCCGGTGTTTGAATTCCGCGTAACCGACGCGCGCAACTTCCTCTGCTATGACGTCAAGGAAAACATGGAGCATCCGTGGTATGGCAAGGTCTACGGGACCGGGTCGGTCACCATCAAGGGGCGCCCGGGACTTGTCGACATCAACGCCGACATGGCCACGACAGCCGGCACAGACTTCACGTTCGTGCTCTCTGACACCGAATCAGCCGTCGACTATGACTTCCTCACATTTCGCGACGCGACGCCCGAAGACCGGCGCCCGCGCGAGCCGGAAGATACCGTGCCCGAGCTTGTGCGTGAGCTCCGCAACCGTGTAAAGAAGATGAACCAGGACGTACCGTCAGACTACCAGATGACGTTCAACATCGACGTCACCCCGGCCGCAAGGATGACCCTCGTGATGGATCCCGTGGGCGGCGACCGCATACGCGCCGTCGGCTCGGGCAACCTGCGTATGAGCTACGGGTCGGCCAACGAGGACCTGCGCATGTATGGTACCTACACCCTCCAGCGCGGCACGTATAACTTCACCCTTCAGGACATCATCATCAAGGACTTCACCATTGAGGACGGTTCGTCGATATCATTCCACGGAGACCCATACTCGGCGCAGCTCGACATCCGCGCCTATTATGCGCTCAATGCCAACCTGAGTGACCTTGACGAGTCGTTCCTTCAGGACCGCGAGCTCAACCGCACGAACGTGCCCGTCCACGCCATGCTGATTGTGGACGGCGATATGCGCAGTCCCGACATCAGCTTCGACCTCGAGTTTCCGACCCTGACGTCAGATACATACCGCAAGGTGAGGTCGATTGTCTCGACCGACGACATGATGAACCGCCAGATAATCTATCTGCTGGCGCTCAACCGCTTCTATACGCCCGACTATATCTCGGCCACGAAGGGCAACGAGCTCGTCTCGGTGGCGTCATCGACCATCTCGTCCCAGCTCAGTTCGATACTGGGCAAACTCGACGACAAAATCTCGATTGCGCCGTCATTCCGCAGCGACCGCGGCGACTTCAGCGACGTGGAGGTCGACGTAGCCCTGTCGAGCCATCTGCTCAACAACCGCCTGATACTCAACGGTAACCTTGGCTATCGCGACAAATCGCTCAACAACAACTCATTTATCGGCGACTTCGACATCGAGTATCTGCTCAACCGCTCGGGCGCGTTGCGCCTGAAAGCCTACAACCGCTACAACGACCAGAATTATTACCTCAAGTCGGCCCTCACCACCCAGGGCGTCGGCATTGTCTACAAGCGCGACTTCGACGACATCCTCTCGTTCCTCA
>ENA-OYXX01000716-OYXX01000716.1-human-gut-metagenome-genome-assembly--contig:-NODE-716-length-14300-cov-4.482906_pt1 | contig 14300 bp, 16 predicted proteins | sample MGYA00243976_ERZ653434 | MGnify/ENA primary metagenome ERZ653434 (study PRJEB26926, sample SAMN06165112) | human gut metagenome | biome: ENVO:00009003; feature: ENVO:2100002; material: ENVO:00002003...
TCTACACGTAAGGAGTCGTCGGCAGCGTCAGATGTGTATAAGAGACAGAGATAGAACGAGGTGATGAGACCACCCGTCGAGTGCCCCATAAGCACGATGTCTTTGACGGAGTCGGCGCGCATGATGGCGAGCGCAGAGTCTATGTCGGCGAAATATTCGTCAAGGTTGCGGGCCTGAAATTTCTTCTGCCCCGGCAGTATCGAGCGGCCGTATTTGCGTAGGTCTACGGCATAGAAACTGATGCACGAGTCGGCAAAACGGTCGCCCATCTCGCGCTGAAAGAAGTAATCGTTGTAGCCGTGGACATAGAGCACGCCTTTATGCGTGTCGCAGTCGGCGCGACGGCGTATGACGGTCGACACTACTCGGCCCGCGTAGTCGTCAGGCTGGTCAATGCGGCGGCTCTCGTAGGGCGCGCCGAGTATATCGGTCTGCCAGTCTGAGGCTGCTATCGAGACGGCTGCGACAAGGAGTATGACTAATGACAGAAGTTTGCGCATAAGTGTTGAGGAGTTAGTCAAACGCCTCTGCATCAGCCGAGCCAAAAGGTCGGGCCAAAATGCAGAGGCGTGATAGATGATGGTCTGTCAGCCGGGGAGCGCCGGCGATGACAGGTTTATTATTTATTCTCTTCGTCGGCCTTCTCGGCTGCTTCGGCTGCTTTATCTTCGGCGATTTCGTCCTCTTTGAACTTGGTGACGCCGGCAGCTATGAGCTGATTGTACCACGAGAAGAGTTTCTTGATGTCGGTCGTGTAGACACGCTCCTTGTCAAACTCGGGGAGCACCTCGCCGAAATATGCACGCACGGCTTTGTCGTCGGCAAACTGTTTCATATCGACAGGTTGAGCGCCGGTTTTGTCGGCGATAAGCTGCAGCACGTCGGCCAGCGGAATATCCTCGTCGTTAGTATAAATGGCTACGTCGGCAAGCGAGATTACCTTGTCATGTGCATAGGCCGGTGTGCGTTTGCCGGTCGACAGAGACTCGACGATTAACATGTTTTTACCCTGACTTACAAGTCTATAGAGGCCGGGCTTGCCGGCTATCGAAACAATACGTTTGATCATGATAGTCTTATGTTATGTTTTTAAATTTATAGCTGGCCGAATGTCTTGGACAAATCGGTCTACAAAAATAACAATTCGGATTGAAAAAATGATGATATTTGTTAACTTTGTAGTCTGATTTTTGAAACAGCGATGCTCAGATACCTAAAAAATATTTTTCAGCTCATATTGTCGCCCGCAAAAGGATGGGAGGACATCTCGGCCGATATGACCGATGTCGACGAACTTTTACGGCGCGGATATTATGTATTGCTTGCTGTTGCGTCGCTCTCAGAGTTTGTGCGTCCGTTATATGAGCGCAATCTTTCGTGGGTTGTGGCTGTAGAGTCTGCTCTGGCGATGGCCGGATCATATTTCGTCGCTCTTTTTATCGGTCGCCAGATTCTCGAGACCTATCTCAAACCGCTTGTCGACGGTGATATAAGCACTACCCGTATCAATATTTTTGCCATTTATACACTCGGTATGCTGCTTTTAATCGAGATTATCGACAATGTGCTGCCTACCGACCTGACATTGGTCAAGTTCCTCCCCTTATTTGTCGCATTAATCATCTATAAGGCCACGCTTTACATGGCTGTCAAGCCCGACCACGAGTTGCGTTTCCTTTGTATATCGGTTGCGGCGCTGATTGTTGTGCCTATCGGCCTTTTTGCGATTTTACAGATGATAATCGGCTGAGAATGTTGTTATATATATGTTATGAAACCTAAGGATATCAATATAAAGAATCGTCGCGCGACCTTCGACTACGAAATCGGCGAGACTTTTACGGCAGGTATCGTGCTGACAGGCACCGAAATCAAATCGCTGCGCGAGGGCAAAGCCGGTCTGACCGATACATTCTGCTTTGTCAACAACGGCGAGGTATGGGTCAAGAACATGTATATAGCCGAGTATTTTTACGGCACATACAATAATCACGCTACGCGTCGTGACCGCAAACTGTTGCTTAACCGCAAAGAAATCAACCGTATAGAGAAAGCGGCTCAGGCTACGGGCTTCACCATCGTGCCGTTGCGGCTGTTTATCAACGACCGCGGACTTGCCAAATTGGTCATCGGCATTGGTCGCGGCAAAAAGGCCTTTGACAAGCGCCAGTCCATCAAGGAGCGCGAAGACAAGCGCCAGATGGCCCGCATGTTCCAGCACAAATAATTATTTTTTTATTACTGTCCGCTAAACTTTAGGGTATAATAAAAAACTTAGGGCTGATTTCATTTGCAGGAATCAGCCCTAAATGGTTATTTTGGTGTCGCCAAACTATCCAAGAATAACCATGAGTAAAAGTACAAATTTCTTCGGACAGCCGATATATGGTCAGTTGATAAAATCGCTTGACCGCGAAAAAATAGTTGAAATGAGCCGTAAACACGGCGGAGAGAAGTATGTCAAGAGCTTCGACGGCTATACACATCTGCTGACAATGCTGTATGCGGTGATTCAGCGTTTCGACTCGTTACGTGAGATAGAGACATCTATGACAGCCGAAGTGCGCAAGCTACATCATGTCGGCATTGACACTGTGCCCAAACGCAGCACATTGTCGGATGCGAATGCCAGACGGTCAGAGACGTTCTTCGAGGAGGTATACCGCGAGCTGTATGCTGCGAATCGAGACATCCTTTCATCGGACAGCCGACGGGGTGGCACGGAAGAATGGATAAAACGGTTGCGCATAATCGATTCAACAACTGTGACCTTGTTTTCCAATGCCATTTTCAAGGGAGTGGGACGTCATCCGAAATCCGGAAAGAAGAAAGGAGGCTTAAAAGTCCATGCGGTGATATATGCCAACGAGGGTGTTCCATGCGACGTGCAGTTCACATCGGCGGCGACCAACGACTCGTTCATGCTCGCGCCAAGCCATTACAAACGCGATGAGATAACGGCGATGGACCGCGCCTACATCAGCTACACCAAGTTCGAGGAGCTGACTGACCGCGGAGTAGTCTATGTCACCAAGATGAAGAAAAACCTCAATTATGAGATGCTTGTGGACTTTATGCATCAGAATCCGCAGGGACTTATGGAATACCGGGAGCAGGTTGTGGTGTTCCGCAAGGAAGATATCAATCATATTACCCGTATAATCACATATGTTGATATCAGGAAAGGCAAGCATCCTAAACTCATCTCGTTGCTTACCAATGATTTTGATATGCCGCCGGAGACAATAGTGTCAATCTACCGCCGCCGATGGCAGATTGAGTCTCTTTTCAAGCAGATAAAACAGAACTTCCCTCTCAGATACTTCTACGGCGAAAGCGCAAACGCCATCAAGATACAAATATGGGTGACGCTTATTGCAAATCTGCTGCTTTCCGTGCTGCAAAGCACTCTGAAAAGGCGATGGAGCTTCTCGGGACTCGCAACGATAGTGCGAATCGTGCTGATGTATTACCTGAATCTCGAAAAGTTCTTCAATAAGCCCGATGCAGACCTGAATATCATGCTTGCCGAAGCATCAGAATCTCCTCCGCAAAGCACCCGAATACAGGACAGGGGCTTGTCAAATACAATATATTAGCCCAACTCCTGATTTTCACGAAGTTGGACTAACATATTTATGGTTTAGCGGACAGTAATATTATTTTTTCATCGGCTTTGCCACTATGAGCAGGCGTCGGTCACCTGTAGCGGTTAGAGCGAAGAGACGCAGGGCGCTGTTCTCCTTTACGCCGAGACGGCTGCGCAGTGACTCGGCGGATTGACCGAAATTACGGGCGGTCACGCTTATCGCCGACCAACGGCGCGCAAAGCGTTTGATGACTGCCGAGGAGTAGGGCAGCACTTCCTCGATTGTGAACACATCGCCCGGAAATTCACTGACGTTCTTAGCTTCTGCAGCCGACGCGTGGAAGAGCTGCGTGTTGGGATGAAAGCGTTTCAGCCCGAAGTCGCGGGCGAGCAGTCGGAATGCTCCGGCCTTCATCATCGACGGCCACGGCTCAAAAAGCAAGTCGCCGGCGCGTGGGTCGGCGCAAGCCGTTGACTCGCAGTCGCGCTCGGCCTCGGCCGTGAATGTGAAGCTGACCTCGCGTCCGTCAGGCGTGAGCGTTACGCTCGACACCTCGGGCGTAATGTCTTGGGCGCTGTCGCTGTCAATGACGGCTATGAGTTCCTTGCACTCTTTGGTGTTGCCGAGTGCAATCAGCCGTGAGCAGCCGGGCAGCATGGCGAGTGTGCGCGTAATGTCGAGCATCGGAGAGAGTTTGACGATAAGTCTTCGGCAGATACGTTTCAATTCGGGCAGCATGGCGGTGACGTCGGGGCTACAGTCTGTCGGGTCGAAGATGCGGCCGCCGTCAGCCGCGCGGCGCGCAGGGTCGATAAAGGCGTTGTCAAACGGCTCGCCGATGTAGCCGGCGACGAAGTCACGGCAATCGCCGCATACGAGTTCAAAAGCAGTGTCTGCACCAAGCAGATGAGCGGCGTTATATTGCAGCGCCTCGGTCACGACCTTGTCACGCTCCACGGCGACAGCGCGGTTGCACCCTGTGGCGCAATGAAAGAAGTCTATGCCCAATCCTGAGGTCAGGTCGATGATTGAGTCACCCTCCCGCAGCAGCGTTTTATGGTAGGCGGCGAGGCGGTCTGACGTCGACTGCTCGCCCGACAGCAGAGTGGGGAACAGGAACTCCGGGTCGACCGCGAGTGTTTCGGCGAGTTTTTTGCCGAAGCGGCGACGGCACTCGATTTGCAGTATGGCGAGCGAAGTGTCGACCGGCTCGCTCTTTGAGCCGTATTTGAGGCGGAGTCGTGACGGGTCGATGTTTTTATTCTGCTCGACCCATTGCCAGAATATGCTGTCAGGTGTCATTATGAATTGAATTTTAGCCTATTATACGTTTCCCAATAAAAAGAGAGGGCGCTATCCGACGTTAAGCGGCAGCATCCTCTCTCTTGATGGGATTATATCAGGCGATTAGCCTTTGATAGCGGCGATGCCGGGGAGCACTTTGCCCTCGATGGCCTCGAGAAGTGCGCCACCGCCTGTAGATACATACGAAACTTCGTCGGCGAGACCGAACTTGTTGATGCAGGCGACAGAGTCACCGCCACCGACGAGCGAGAATGCGCCGTTCTTGGTGGCCTCGACGATAGCGTCGGCAATCGCGCGGCTGCCGGCTGTGAAGTTGTCAAACTCAAATACACCGGCGGGACCGTTCCAGAGGATGGTCTTCGAGCCCTTGATGGCCTCGGCGAAAGCTTTGCGTGTCTCGGGACCTGCATCAAGGCCTTCCCAGCCTTCGGGGATGTCCATTACCGAGCAAACCATGGTGTTGGCGTCGTTGCTGAAAGCGTCGGCTGCGACACAGTCTGTGCCGAGCACGAGGTTTACGCCTTTCTCTTTGGCTTTGCGCATGATGTCGAGAGCGAGGTCGAGTTTGTCGTTCTCACAGATAGAGTCACCGACCTTGCCGCCCTGAGCTTTGGCGAATGTGTATGTCATGCCGCCGCAGAGGATGAGATTGTCAACCTTGTCCATAAGGTTTTCGATAATGCCGATTTTGGTCGACACTTTAGAGCCGCCCATGATGGCAGTGAACGGACGACGGATGTCGCTGAGGATGTTGTCGACAGCCTTGACTTCTTTTTCCATGAGGTAACCGAGCATTTTGTGGTCGGCGTCAAAGTAGTCGGCTACGACTGCTGTCGAGGCGTGACGGCGGTGAGCCGTGCCGAAAGCGTCGTTTACATATACGTCGGCATAGCTTGCGAGTTTCTTGGCGAACTCTTTCTGACGCTCTTTCATTTCTTTTTTGGCTGCGTCGTAAGCGGGGTCTTCTTTGTCGATGCCTACGGGTTTACCCTCTTCCTCGGGATGGAAACGCAGGTTTTCTAAAAGGAGCACCTCGCCGGGCTTGAGAGCTTTGGCTGCAGCCTCTGCGTCAGCTGCGTCTGCAGCAAATTCAACGGGTGTGCCGAGTGCTTTGGCGACAGCGTCTTTAATCTGGGCAAGTGACATTTTGGGGTTGACTTTGCCTTTGGGTTTGCCCATGTGTGACATGATGATGAGCGAGCCGCCGTCGTTAAGGATTTTCTTAAGGGTGGGGAGAGCACCGCGGATGCGGGTGTCGTCGGTGATGTTGCCGTTCTCGTCAAGGGGCACGTTGAAGTCAACGCGTACGATGGCTTTTTTGCCGCCGAAATTGAAGTTGTCGATAGTCATTGGTGTTGAAAATTATGTGTTATTTATGTGAGTCAGTCTAATGTAGCTTAATCTGTCTGCAAATTTAATTGTTTTCGGTTTAAGCGTCAAGTGTCTGAGGGCTAAATGATGTTAGCCGAGATTAACAATTCTTTCATTTGGGCTGCGACCTTGGCGGCCTCGGCTCCGGCGGCCTCAGCGAAGTCGTCGCCCTGTGAGGCGTAGATGATAGCGCGCGAGCTGTTGACAATCAGGCCGCACTCGTCAATCATGGCGTAGCGGCATACTTCCTCCAAGCTGCCTCCCTGTGCGCCGATACCGGGCACGAGCAGGAAATGGCGCGGAGCGACGCGGCGGATGTCTTTGAACAGTTCGCCGCGTGTGGCGCCTACGACATACATCATGTCGACGGGCGAGCCCCAGTGCTTTGACTTGTTGATGACTGTCTCGAAGAGACGGTGGCCGTTGCAGTCCTCGATCATCTGGAAGTCTTTGCTGCCGGGATTTGAGGTCAGCGCGAGCAGTATCACCCACTTGCCGTCATAGCCCATGAAGGGTTTGACGCTGTCCTCGCCCATGTAGGGAGCGACGGTGATGGCGTCGACATCGAGATGCTCGAAGAAGCTGCGGGCGTAAAGCGACGCCGTGTTGCCGATGTCGCCGCGCTTGGCGTCGGCTATGATGAACTGGTCGGGATAATTTTCGCGGATATATTTCACGGTCATCTCCAACTGGCGCCAGCCCTCTACTCCGAGGCTCTCGTAGAATGCGAGATTAGGCTTGTAGGCGATGCAGTGCTCGGCCGTGGCGTCGATGATGGCCTTGTTGAATGTGAAAATAGGGTCGGGTCCCTCGGCGATTTTTGCCGGAATCTTCTTGATATCAGTGTCCAAACCCACGCAGAGGAATGACCCTTTGCGTCGGATGTTCTCGACTAAATCTGTACGTTTCATTGTTGTGTTTATGCTGCTTTAGAGTTCTGATGCTTTGAGTTTCTCGGCGTTTTCGGCCACGATAAGGTGATCTATGACGTCCTGTATGTCGCCGTTGACAAACGACTGCAGGTTGTAGATCGTGTAGTTGATGCGATGGTCGGTGATACGTCCCTGCGGATAATTGTAGGTGCGAATCTTGGCCGAGCGGTCGCCGGTCGACACCATTGTCTTGCGGCGCGAGGCTATGTCGTCGATATATTTGCGGTGCTCCTTATCATAGATGAATGTGCGCAGACGGCTCAGAGCTCGCTCCTTGTTCTTGGGCTGGTCGCGAGTCTCGGTACATTCGATAAGAATTTCCTCGGTCTCGCCGGTGTTGGGGTTGCGCCACATGTAGCGGAGTCTGACACCCGACTCGACCTTGTTGACATTCTGGCCGCCGGCGCCGCCGCTGCGGAACGTGTCCCATTTGATTTCACCTTCGTTGATTTCTACGTCGAAAGGCTCAGCCTCCGGTAGCACGGCGACTGTGGCCGCCGAGGTGTGCACACGGCCCTGAGTCTCCGTGGCGGGCACACGCTGCACACGGTGCACGCCGCTCTCATATTTGAGCGTGCCGTAGACGCTGTCGCCCGTGACAGATATTATGACTTCTTTGTAGCCGCCGGCGGCTCCCTCGCTGGCCGAGGTGATGGCGGCCGACCATCCGCGGCTCTCGCAGTAGCGCAGATACATCTTGCACAGGTCGCCGGCGAATATGGCTGCCTCGTCGCCACCCGTGCCGCCGCGTATCTCGATAATGGCGTTTTTGCTGTCTTCGGGGTCTTCGGGGATAAGCAGGAGCTTGATTTCCTGCTCAAGTTCGGGCAGACGCGTTGTGGCCATGTCTAACTGCTCGCGAGCCATCTCGCGCATCTCGGGGTCTGAGTCGGAGGCTAATATCTCGCGGGCCTCGTCGGCCGACGATAGCGTCAGACGATAGTCGCGTGTGGCTTTGGTTAATTTTTCGAACTCTTTATACTCTTTGGTTAGGCGTACATAGCGTTTCATATCGCCGATGACGGCGGGGTCGGTGATGAGTGTGCTGAGTTCTTCAAACCGGGCGTCAATGCCGTCTAAGCGTGTCAACAGTGAGTTATCGGCCATTTGCTGTCAATTTTGATGCAAATTTACACATAAAATCAATCGCACGCAAAAGTAAATAGCTAATGTAGCTATAATAGCTAAATAAGCTATACACTATTTTTTATACAGGCTCTCCAATGGCACGATATAGAGCTCGACGCGGCGGTTGGCCGCGCGGGCTTTCATGGTCTCGTTTTTGGTGAGTGGCTCATCATGTCCGATGCCGTAGGGTATGACGACCATCTGTGACAGACCCGGTTGGGCGGCAATGAAATCGTCGATGGCATTTGCACGGTCAGCTGTGATCTGGTCGGCATAGATGTCATCGCCGGTGTCGTCGGTGTGCACGGCTATGATGAGTTTGAAGCGTCCGGCATGGCTTGACAGCGAGCGTAGCGCGCCGAGTGTTTCACCGGCTTTTGCTGACAGCTCGGTTGAGTTTGGCGCGAATAGTGTCGAGCAGGGTATGGTGACCGTCAGCACCTCTCCCTGACGTTGCTCGGCGCATTTGAGACCGGCACGTTCAAGGTTGCGGCGTATCTGGTCGATTTTAGAGCGGACGTCTTCTTTTTTGCGTGAGGGTATCGACGGACTGTTGATATTTTCCTCAAAACTCAGTTCGGTTGGATCCGTATCGTTGTCTGCCGCAATGACAGACTGACCGGATATAAGGACAGTGCAGATGGCAAATGCAATGGTAAACAGGCGTCTGTAGCGCATGGACTTATCAGTGGTTTTAAAATTCGTCATCGAGCCCGGCTTCGTATGCCTGTTCTAAAGCGACGATTTCGGCAATCGTGTCGGGCGAATTTTTCAGCGGATGGCGGCGCTGCATGCGTTTGACAATAAAAGCGGCTATGACCTCGGGGTCGTCCTCATCGGCAACATCCTCGTCGTCTGTTTCGGCGACAGTTTCGTCGTCTAATTGGTCATAATAGTCAAAAAACAGCTCTATGACATCGAGTATTTCGGAGTTGGACAGGTTTTCGGCGATATCGCCGTCAAGACGCGTGCGGATATATTTGGCCGCATCGGCTTCGTTGAATGTAGGCATTAAAAGGTTGGTGTAAGAGTATTGTGTAAATAAGTAAGGTCAGAGGTCGAGCAGCCCCTCGGGCAAATTTATGGAAATAACTTGTCTGTCAGGGTCGATGTCGTTGATTAGTTCGGCGGCTATGGGTGCATATATTTCTCGACCGTCAGCGGTGGTGACTTTCAGCAGTACATTGGCTGTCGAGTCGTCATATCCAGTGACAGTTCCGACGGTCGCGGCATTGCCGTCCAAAAGGGTATATCCGATTAGATCCGATACATAAAAGCCGTCGTCGCCGGTCTCCGCATCATCGTCTAAATCAGAGCGCAGCGCGTATATGACGTGTCCGCACAATTCGGCGGCATGGTCTGTGTCTTTGATTCGGTCAATGGTCAAGAGGACGCTTTCAGACCCTTTGGCGCGCGAAGATGCAATGAAGAACGGCACATTTATGCCGTCGATTTTGACCACGACACATCTGAGCGAGTCTATGTCTATGTCAGGGTCGACAAGGGCATTTATCTCGCCGTTGACTCCGTGGGTCTTGACGAAACGGCCTATGGGCGTTATTTCGTTGTCGCTGATCATTTCTTCTTTTTCTTCTTGCCTGTCACCGGAGCTATCACCTTGAATTCATGGAGTCTGACAGCCGCAGGGTCGAGCACGATGGCGCCGCGCGAAATTTCGCGCAGGTCCTTGAAAATTTTTGCGTCGTCGACACCGTCGCGGTTGACGGCATACATGAGTTTCTTCATGTGATTGGCAAGCAGCAGCACGAGAGCGTCGCGTTCCTCGCCGGGTTCCATCTCGGCGGCGCGTGCAATCATCTGTTCGAGATAATAGCCGTAATGACGGTGCGTGGCCGACGGTGTGCCGTAGGGCACAGGCTCGGGGACCTCGTCGAGAGAGTCTTGCCGTATCAGCTCGAACGGCACGTCGACGTCCAAGGCGAAGTCGCTCATGATGGCAATGTGGTCCCAGAGCTTGCGGCGATAGTCTTCTACATTGCCGTTCGCCGGGAAGAGGGTCTCCATGGTCTTGACAATGGTGCGCGCGCAGCGTGTCCGCTCTCCGCGGTCTTCGATTGTCAGGCAGTGGTCGACCATGCTCTGTATGTTGCGCCCGTATTCGGGCAGTATCAGTTTCTTAAGATGTGAGTTGTATGTCAACATTCAGGTGACTGTCGTTTATTTAAAAATATGACTCAAAGTTATTGAAAATATCCGAACAACACGTACGAAATTACCGAAAAAAATTGTTGATTTCGCATAAATGCCTTTCGTTTAAAGCAAGAGGCACAGTCGCGGCGGAAATCATACGATTGTTCCGCGCCGGCTGTGCCCCGTTTTATTTACTGTAGTATGCTTTTACATGTTCATGCCGCCGTCGACCTGTATGACCTGACCGGTGACATAGCTCGAAAGGTCCGATGCAAGGAAAGTGGCCACATTGGCGATGTCCTCGACCTGACCGCCGCGGCGCAGGGGAATTTTCTTAGTCCACTCGGCGCGGATGTCTTCGGGCAGGGCGGCTGTCATGGCTGTCTCGATGAAGCCCGGAGCAATAGCGTTAGCGCGGATGCCGCGTGAGCCGACTTCCTGTGCGATTGATTTGGCGAGGGCGATAAGGCCGGCCTTTGAGGCGGCGTAGTTAGACTGACCTGCGTTGCCGTGGACACCGACTACAGATGCCATGTTGATGATAGAGCCTGAGCGCTGGCGCAGCATGATGGGCAGCACGGCGTTGATAAAGTTGAATGCGCTCTTGAGGTTTACGGCGATGACGGCGTCCCACTGCTGCTCGGTCATGCGCATCATCAGACCGTCTTTGGTGATGCCGGCGTTGTTGACGAGGATGTCGATGCGGCCGAAGTCCTTCTGTATTTCAGCAACGACTTCTTTCGTCTGATTGAAGTCGGCGGCGTTTGAGGCATAACCTTTGGCTTTTACGCCGAGAGCGGCGATTTCAGCTTCGGTGGCTTTGCCGTTTTCGTCGATTACGAGGTCGGTGAAAGCGATGTTGGCACCTTCCTGAGCGAATTTGATGGCGAGGGCTTTGCCGATGCCACGAGCGGCGCCCGTGATAAGGGCGGTTTTTCCTTCGAGTAATTTCATTTTGATGTAATTATTGAAATGTTTTCAGTTAACTTAATTCTATTGTTGTTCGGCCTTGCGATGTCGCTGACTATAAAGTCGACAAACGCTTTCTGACGTTCGGCACGTCCGGGGTCGTTGTCAGCGTCAATCTCGGCGAGGTCCATGCCTTGTATGACCGGGATGATGAATGACTTGAGCATAGCGGCACGCTCGCCGTCGAAGTAGCCTTCGGCAACACCCCGGTCAATAAGAGTATTGAACAGTACGGCCTCTTTGTCGAAGACGAGACGGCGTATGCGCGACATGCGGCGCATATCGAATTTGAGCAGCGATTTGAGCGATGAATATGCCGTGCTGAGTTCCTTGCCTTGCTCGAGACGTACGGTAAGGAATTTGCGCAGCTTCTCGGGCGCCTCGTCGTCAGACTCGACAATTTGGCGCAGACGGCTGACGATGCTGTCGCTCTCGTGCTCGAGCACCGCATTGTAAATCTCTTTTTTGTTGCGGAAATATGTATAGATGGTGCGCCGTCCTTTCTCGGAGGCGTTGGCGATGTCGTTCATCGTCGTATTCTCAAGTCCTTTGTGGACAAATAGCTGACGGGCGACTTCGATGAGCTTCTCTCGTGTCTTCAGTACCATCTTTGTGCTAAGAGTCACTCGCGAGGATGTGTGACTTATTATGTTGCGCGAAGTTACAACTTTTATCTAAATTAAGAAAATGTTTCATCGTTTTTTCGTAACTTCGCCGCCTGATGATCTGCATTGCGGACCGTTTCTGTTTTGTAAATAATTAATTGATATATAGATGCTTGTAATGAGAAAATTATATGGGTGCCTGATTGCGGTTGCCATGGCGGCGTCTACGCCTTTTGTCGCGGTTTCACAGGATTTGCTGGGCATCGACGGCGAGGAGTCGACGTCGATAGGGGTGTTTATCAAGGATATGCGCAGCGGCGAGGTGCTATATGATTATAATTCCGAGCTTGCGCTGACTCCGGCCTCGGTGATGAAATCGGTCACGTCGGCCACGGCTCTTAGCCTTTTGGGCGAGAGCTTTCAGTTTAAGACGCCTGTCGTTCTCAGCGGACACCGCAACGGCACGTCGGGCTGGGCTGGCGACCTGATTGTGCGTTCGTCGGGCGACCCCACGCTCGAGAGCGAACACTTTAAAGGCAACCTCGGCTTTTGTGACTCGATTGCCGTGTCGCTTCGACGCATGGGCATCACCGAAATCGCTGGTGATGTAGTTGTCGAGCAGACTCTTAAGGATGCGGGTCCGATTGTCCAGTGGGAGATTGAAGATATCGCATGGCCATACGGAGCTGGGCTTTTCGGCCTGAATTTCCGTGACAATACATTCACAGTCTGGCCTCTGACCGGCGAGACCAAGCCGTTCGTGCCCGGGCTTGAGATAGACCTTAGGCCGTCAGCTGACGGCAACGACCTTGTCCGTGGCATTGATTCAGACCGTCTTGTCGTCTATGCCCGTTCGACAACAAATAAAAAGTGGTCGATTCAGACGACTATGCCCGATCCCTCAGCTGTTTTTGTGTCTGCTCTCAGGGAAGTTCTTACGCGACGCGGCATCAAAATCACCCCCGGCGCGCGCAAGGCTGCGGCTGGGGAGACAACAGCCGTATATACACACTATTCGCCGCGTCTGCGTGACATATTGCGCTCGCTGATGGTGCGTTCAGACAATCTGTTTGCCGAGGGTGTGCTGCGTGCCATCGCTCCCTCCGACTCACGTCGCCGCGCCATAGAGCGTGAGAAAGATTTGTGGACCAACCGCGGCGTCAATGCCGACCATACAATCATTAACGACGGCAGTGGCCTTACCCGCGCCAACCGACTGTCGCCCCGCTTTATCGCCGACGTGCTCCAGTGGATGGCTGAGAGCCGCCACGCCGAGACCTATGTAAGTTTCTTCCCGCGTGCCGGTATCGACGGAACGATGCGCTCTTTCCTTGCCAAATCGCCGCTCAAGGGCCAAATCGCGATGAAGACCGGCTCGGTTAGCTCGGTGCAGTGTTATGCCGGTTATAAATTTGACGACGAAGACAATCCGACACATATTATAGTTGTGATGGTCAACGGATTTTTCTGTAAACGTGCATCGGTCAAAGCCGCAATAGAGGATTTGCTGAGCAATACATTTTTAAATTGATATGGATAACAGACTTTATCGTATAGCCGAGCTAACTCGTGAGATTGACGAGCGTCAGCGCGAGCTAAAGGCCCTGATTGATGAGATGATGGCAGACCAAGAGCCGGAGCCCTCCGATATCTCTGAGGCCTCTGAGTCCTCTGAGTCCTCTGAGTCCTCCGAGCCCTCTGAGCCCTCTGAGCCCACCGAGCCCACCGAGCCCTCTGAGCCCACCGAGTCCTCTGAGCCCACCGAGCACTCTGAGCCTGAGCCCGCAAAGCCGGTCTCTGATATTCGCAAGGCTTTTACCATCAACGACCGTTTTCGCTTTCGTCGCGAGCTTTTTGCAGGCGATGACAGCGCCTTTATGGCTGTTCTCGACAATCTCGCCAAATGTTCGACTCTGGCCGAGGCCGACGATTATCTCGCCGGCATGCCGTGGGACCGCGACAGCGACATAATAGCCGAGTTTATGGCCGTGGTCGCCAATCATTTCAATGGCTATCGTCTATGAGCGGCAAACTCTATATCGTCCCTACACCCGTAGGCAATCTGGGCGACATGAGTCCGCGTGCCGTCGAGGTCTTGCGTGACGCTTCGCTTATTCTCGCCGAGGACACGCGAACGAGCGCTACGCTGATGCGTCATTTCGACATCGACACACCGATGGTCAGCCACCATAAATATAATGCTGTCTCTTATACACATCTCCGAGCCCACGAGACCGTACTAGATCTCG
>ENA-OYXX01000718-OYXX01000718.1-human-gut-metagenome-genome-assembly--contig:-NODE-718-length-14260-cov-4.660049_pt1 | contig 14260 bp, 11 predicted proteins | sample MGYA00243976_ERZ653434 | MGnify/ENA primary metagenome ERZ653434 (study PRJEB26926, sample SAMN06165112) | human gut metagenome | biome: ENVO:00009003; feature: ENVO:2100002; material: ENVO:00002003...
GAGCCGCATGGTGGACGCCCGCAGCTCCGACGCGATCGCCCTGGCGCTCCGCACCGGCGCCCCGATCTACACCTCGGCCGCCGTTCTGGACGAAGTGGGGTTCGAGGCCGGCCAGAAACCAATGCCTCGACGTCCCGCGCGCGCTTCCATGCAGCCCAAGGCCAGGACAAAGTCCGAGACTGAGTCCGGACAGGGCAACGACCTGGGCAACGACCTGGAGAACGACCTGCTGTACCTCCCCACCGAATTTCTCCGGGAAGACATGGCACGCGCCGCCGAGAACGAAGACTATGAACGCGCCGCCCGCATCAAGGAGGAGATCGACCGGCGCGAGCAGGAACATAAAGACAGCGATGACGCTGATAACCAACCGTCCAATCCATGAAAAACAGAAAAGAACGAATTGAATTGATGGTCAAGTTGATACGTAACAAGTGCATCGGCTGTCAGGACGAGCTTGCCACGTTGCTTGAGGAACACGGCTTCAAGGTGACACAGGCCACCTTGTCGCGCGACCTGAAGATGCTGAAGACCACCAAGGTCCCCACCGACCGCGGAACATACGTCTACACCCTACCCGATTCCAACACATTGAAGGACAAACTGCTGGCACGCGGCCGCATGGACCTGAACACCAATTATCAGAGCGGGTTCATCTCGCTGGAGTTCTCGCGCAACGTCGCCGTGATCAAGACCCGCAACGGCTACGCCGCCGGACTGGCCTACGACATCGATATGCATGAGTTCCCTGAGATACTGGGCACCATCCCCGGCTCGGACACCATCATCGCCATCCTGCGCGAGGACGTGACGCACGACGAGGCTCGCGCCGCCTTGTCCCGAATCCTGCCCCTACAACAATCTTAAGATTATGATACGCACAATTATATTGGGAGCCGACACCCCCGATGCCGGCGAATTGATACGGATACTGGCCATGCATCCGGACATCGAGCTGGTGGCCGCCCAGGCCTACGGCAAGGAGGGACGCGCGCTGTCGTCGTTCCACCACGGCCTGATCGGCGAGACGGACCTGACCTTCACCTCCCTCCCGGCCCCGGCCAAGTGCGATGTCGTCCTGGACTTCAGCGAGCATGGAGAGCCCGAGATGACGGCCGACCTGGAGCGCCGCTTCCCCGAGGCCAAGTTCATCCGACTGGACCGCTGCAACGACCCCGCCGAAGGCGACTGGGTCTACGGTCTCCCCGAGATCAACCGCAAGGCACTGGTGCGCGGAGCTCGCTTCGCGGCTGTCCCCAACTCCTTCGCATCGATGTCGCTGGTGACACTCTATCCCCTGGCCCTCAGCAACCTCCTGCATGACGACATCATGCTGGACATAGAGGCGCCGCAGGGAATCATCGACGAGACCGACATCCCCGCCGTGGCCGAGGAGATCCGCGAGCAGCTCACGATGGCCCAGCCCTCGTTCAACGGTAAGGTAACCATCAACACCCAGTTGTCCAACACCCGTCGCACGGCCTCGCTCCACATGGACATGCGGTGCGCCCTGGACCTGGAGGAACTGATGAAGATCTACGAGATGTACGACGACCATCATTTCGCCTTCGCCGTCCTGGCTCCCGCCGGACCCTCCGAGGTGGCCGGCACCGACAAGTGCGTCCTGTCGCTCGATAAGACTGAGACTGACCTGCTGCACATCGACGCGTCGGCCGACTGTCGCATGCGTGGCGGAGCCGGCGAGGCCGTCCATATCCTGAACCTGATGTGCGGACTCCACGAGCGAGTGGGCCTCGCCCTGAAGGCAATCGATTTCCACCCGCTATAACCCGGAGCCATGTCTGTAAACAAAGTCATACTGATCGGATATGTGGGCCGAGACCCTGAGATACGCTTCCCGCAGCCCGGATACCGCATGGCCGTCATGTCGCTGGCCACCAACGAGACCTACGGCAATCCTCCCACCGAAGTGACCGAATGGCACCAGCTGGTCATGAACCACAAGAACGCCGAACTGGCCGAGAAGTACATCCGCAAGGGCACGCGCCTGTATGTGGAAGGACGGCTCCGCACCCGCGAATATGACGACAAGTTCAAGATCCGTCGCCGTGTCACCGAGATCCTGGTGGACCGCGTCGAGCTCCTGGGACGTTCCGAAACCCAGAACACGAATTAGACATTTTACATTCAGCAGTTGTTGTAATCAGTAAATAGAAATTATAAATTACCGTCGAAATGCGTAAATGGCGTATTGAAGATTCAGCAGAACTCTACAACATCCCCGGCTGGGGACTGAAATATTTCTCGATCAACGACAAGGGCCACGTACAGGTCACCCCCAAGGAGGGTGGCCCGGCCATTGACCTGAAGGAAGTGATCGACACCCTGCAGCTCCGCGACGTACAGGCTCCCGTGCTGCTGCGTTTCCCGGATATCCTGGACGACCGTATCCGCAAGATATCGGAATGTTTCCACCGCGCCGCCCAGGAGTACGAGTACAAGTCCAAGAACTACATAGTCTACCCCATCAAGGTGAACCAGATGCAGCCTGTGGTATCGGAGATAGTGAGTCACGGCAACAAGTACAACATCGGCCTGGAGGCCGGCTCCAAGCCTGAGCTGCACGCCGTTCTGGCCGTCAACACCCACGAGGACTCCATCATAGTCTGCAACGGCTACAAGGACGAGGACTACATCGAGCTGGCCCTGCTGGCCCAGAAGATGGGTCGCCGGGTGTTCATCGTGGTGGAGAAGATGAACGAGCTGAAGCTTGTGGCAGGCGTATCGAAACGCCTGAACGTCGTTCCACAGATCGGTATCCGCATCAAGCTGTCGTCCTCCGGATCCGGCAAGTGGGAGGAGTCCGGCGGCGACGTCAGCAAGTTCGGACTAAACTCCAGCGAACTGCTGGAGGCCCTGGAGTTCCTGGAGAAGAACAGAATGATGGACTGCCTGAAACTGATACACTTCCATATCGGCAGCCAGATCACCAAGATCCGACGCATCAAGAACGCGCTGCGCGAGGCCATGCAGTTCTTTGTGCAGCTGCAGAAGCTGGGCTTCAACATCGAGTTCGTCGACATCGGCGGCGGCCTCGGCGTGGATTACGACGGAACCCGCTCCAGCAGCGGCGAGAACTCCATGAACTACTCCATCCAGGAATACGTCAACGACTCCGTCTCGGCCCTGGTGGACGTCTGCACCAAGAACAACCTGCCACATCCCAACATCATCACAGAGTCCGGGCGCTCCCTGACCGCCCACCACTCGGTGCTTATAATCCAGGCGCTGGAAACCACACAGCTGCCTCAGTGGGACGATGACGAACCTCTGGACGAGGATGCCCATGAACTGGCCAAGGAACTGTACAACATCTGGGACAAGATCGACCCGGCGCGTATGTTCGAGGACTGGCACGACGCCCTGCAGATCCGCGAGGAGGCCCTGGAGCTGTTCAGCCTCGGACTGCTGTCGCTCCGCGACCGCGCGCGCATCGAGAAACTGTTCTGGTCCGTGGCACGCGACGTACGCGACCTGGCACGCAACATGAAGCACCCACCGGAGGAACTCCGCAAGGCCGCACGGATGCTGCCCGAAAAGTACTTCTGCAACTTCTCCCTGTTCCAGTCGCTCCCAGACTCCTGGGCCATCGACCAGATGTTCCCGATAATGCCTATTGCCCGCCTGGACGAGAAGCCCACCCATCAGTGCACCATCCAGGACATGACATGCGACTCCGACGGCAAGATCAGCCACTTTGTCGCCCCGCAGGGCAGCAGCTACTGCCTGAACGTGCACGGACTGAAACCCAACGAACCGTATTACCTAGGCGTTTTCCTTGTCGGAGCCTATCAGGAGATACTGGGCGACCTCCACAACCTGTTCGGCGACACAAACGCCGTTCACATCTCCCTGACCAAGGACGGATACGAGATCGACCAGGTGATCGACGGCGAGGCCGTTGCCGACGTGTTGGACTATGTGGAATACAATCCCAAGAAACTGGTCCGAAACCTTGAGACATGGGTAACCGCCTGCATGAAGCGCGGCGCCATCACTCCCGAGGAGGGTCGCCAGTTCCTGAACAACTACCGCGCCGGCCTGTACGGCAGCACCTACCTGGAGCGCGACTGATGCGTTATTTCATTAAGTTCAGTTACCTGGGGGCACCGTTCCATGGCTGGCAGTCGCAACCCAACGCCATGAGCGTGCAGCAGACCCTGGAGGAGGCCATGGCTACCATACTGCGCGTCCCGGTTCCCGTCACGGGAGCCGGACGCACCGACACCGGAGTGAACGCCCGCGTAATGTACGCCCACTTTGACACAGCGGAGCCTGTGGCCGACCCGCGCCGGTTCCTGCAGGGGCTGAACCGTCTGTGCGGTCCGGCCATCGCCCTGCATGAGTTGATTCCCGTCCATGACGACGCTCACGCCCGCTTCGACGCCACGCTCAGGACATACAGGTACTTCGTAACCTTCGACAAGTCCCCGTTCCTTGCTCCCCTGTCCTGGCATTCCCCCTCTCCATTGGATAGGGACGCCATGAACCGTGGCGCCGAGGTGCTGCTGCACACGGATGACTTCACATCCTTCGCAAAACTGCATTCCGACACCAAGACCAACATATGCCGCGTATCCGAGGCCCGCTGGGACACCTGGACAAACGATTATGGTATGCCTGGAATAGTCTTCACCATCTCGGCAGACCGTTTCCTGCGCAACATGGTCCGCGCCGTGGTCGGCACCCTCGTGGACATGGGGCGCGGCAAACTCTCGCTTGACGGCCTCCGAGACATAATCGACCGCCGCGACCGCTGCTCGGCCGGAACCTCGATGCCACCCCAGGCGTTATTCCTCTGGGACATTACCTATCCTTTCATAAATTAACCGGCCTGCCTTCCCGACAGCAGGACTAGTTCTGGGTGCGAGGTTCACCTCGCCGCCGTTTCTTACTCTAAACTATGAATATGACCCCGAAAGAAAGAATCGACTTCCTCCGCCAGGAGTTGAACCGACATAATTACAACTACTACTCCCTGAACACGCCGGAAATCTCCGACCAGGAGTTCGACATGCTCATGAAGGAACTGGAACGGCTCGAGGCCGAGCATCCGGAATACTACGACGAGCTCTCTCCAACCCAGCGCGTAGGCTCGGACCTGACCAAAGGCTTCGAGCATGTGGTCCATGCCAGGCCGATGATGTCGCTTTCCAACACCTACAGCATCCAGGAGGTCGACGACTGGTTCGACCGTGTCAGCAATGGACTGGAAGGTCAGGAATTCAATATCGTAGGCGAGATGAAATTCGACGGCACATCGATCTCCCTGACTTACCGCCACGGGCGTCTGTTGCGTGCCGTGACACGCGGCGACGGCACCCAGGGCGATGACGTTACCGCAAACGTCAAGACCATACGCAGCATTCCGCTGCAGCTCCTGCCCGGCGACTGGCCCGATGAGTTCGAGATCCGCGGCGAGATCCTGATGCCCTGGGAGGTGTTCGAGAAACTGAACGCGGAACGAGCATATAATGAAGAGCCGCTTTTCGCCAATCCACGCAACGCCGCCGCCGGAACCCTAAAGACACAGGATCCGCGAGAGGTGGCGCGCCGTCACCTCGACGCCCGCTTCTACTACCTGCTCAGCGACAGCCTTCCCCACGGCAACCATTACGAGAATATGCTGGAGGCAGAACACTGGGGTTTCAAGGTATCGAAGGAGATGGCTCTGATGAAGACCCGCGAGGACGTGGACCGTTACATAGCCTACTGGGACGAGCACCGCAAGTCGCTGCCTGTGGCCACCGACGGACTGGTATTCAAGGTCAACAACCTGCGTCAGCAGCTCAACTTAGGCTATACCGCCAAGTCGCCCCGCTGGGCCGTGGCCTTCAAGTTCAATCCCGAGCGGGAATGCACGCCGCTGCGCTTCGTATCGTTCGAGACGGGACGAATGGGTATCGTGACCCCCGTGGCCAACCTGGAACCGGTGCAGCTGTCCGGCACCATCGTGAAACGTGCCTCCCTCCATAACGACGACATAATGCAGGAACTGGACATCCACCAGGGCGACTGGCTCTACGTGGAGAAAGCCGGCGAGATCATCCCGCAGATCATGGGCGTGGATATGTCGCATCGCGATCCGGACGCCCCAAAGATCGTATTTGTCAAGGAATGTCCCGAATGCGGCACTCCGTTGAGGCGTATGTTCGGCGAGGCCGCATGGTGCTGTCCCAACAAATACGGCTGCCGTCCGCAGATCACGGGACGGATAGAACACTTCTGCGCCCGCCGGATGATGGACATCGACGGCATAGGCGAGGAGACCGCCGAACTGCTCTATGCCGCCGGACTGTGCCGCAACATAGGCCAGATCTATGACCTGACCAAGGAAAAGCTAGCCACACTGGAACGTATCGGCGAGAAGACCGCCGAACGCATCATCAAGGGAATCGAGGAATCCAGGCTGGTGCCCTTCGAGCGTGTGCTATACGCTCTGTCCATTCCGAACGTGGGCGAGACCACGGCCAAACGCCTTGCCATGGGCGTGGGCAGCATGGAGAACCTGCGCGCCATGACCGTGGAGCAGATAGCCGTGATCCAAGACATCGGACCCACCATAGCCAACGGGATATACGAGTTCCTGCGCGAGCCGGAAAATGTGGCGAACATCGACGCGCTGACCCGCGCCGGAGTGCAGATGCAGCTGAGTCCCGACAAACTGGCACCCGTAGGCGATGCATTGGCAGGCAAGACCATCGTGATATCAGGCACCTTCTCGCACCACAGCCGTGACGAGTACAAGGATATCATCACCCGCGAAGGAGGCAAGAACGCCGGTTCCATCAGCAAGAAGACCAGTTTCGTGCTGGCCGGAGAAAACATGGGTCCGGCAAAACTTGAGAAGTGCCGGACCCTTGGAGTCCCCATCCTCTCCGAGGATGAATTCCTTGCTCTCCTGAAATAATCCCAATGTCCCCTCTCCACTTAATCGTACTGAGCCGGAAGCCAAAGAAAAAGGGACGCACCGACCGTGCGCCCCTTTCTTATTATTCAGTTCTAAGATACTCCACCGGGTTACTGCGGGCCACCTTCAGGGCGTTTATGCATACCACCGCCACGATTATGACCAACAGGGCAATCAGGCATAGGGCCACGCTCCATGGCGACAGCGACACCTGGACAGTGAACTGCGACAGCCATTCCCGGCCTATCAGCACTGCAGCGATGCCTCCGGCAAGAAGCGACGGCACGGCCACCTTAAGGACGTCTACGCAGAATATCTTCAGGATCTTGCCTACGGTGGTGCCGTTCACCTTGCGTATGGCAATCTCCTTGGAACGCCGCTGAACCTCGTCGGCCGTGTAGCCTATCAGTCCGACAATAGTAATCAGCAGAATCGCCAGTCCGGCGGCCATCACAGAGAATCCGAAACGCTTCACAGGCGCGATCAGTGCCTGAACCTGTGCCTTGTATGGCATTATGAACCGATTGTCGCCGTAATTCCCGTCGATAACGTTCTGTGCCTCCCTCAACGTCTCGGGAGTGAGCTTGCTGAACTTGACATACATATGATTGCACACGCTCATGCCAGGGAACAGCACCCCGGCGCGTGTGTCCGCGCTCTCGTTGTAGAAACCTCCGCGACGTATGTTCCTGATGACTCCACAGATGACGAACTCACTCGAGCCGTCCAGACCCAGGTGTTCCGTTATGTTGAATCGCTTGCCCACTATATTGTCATCGGACTGCCCTGTGAGTTTCTTCATCACGTCGATGAACCGCTCCTCCACCACCACCTGATGGACGGTACTGTCGGCGTTCTCGCGGAAAGTCTCGCCCTGAACGAACTCCATCCCCATCAAATCGAACATGTCGGCATTGGCATAGTACATATCGGTAACGTTGACCTGGTTGTCACCTCGTGTATCACCTTCGATCCATACGTTGTTGCCCGAGACACTCGTTCCCGCGAAGTTCTGGTCGGCCGATGACACTCCCTCGACACAGGCCAGTCGTGACAGTTCATCCCTCATCGCACGGCGCTCGTTCTGCTGCAACCCGAAGGTCTCGACCACAGCCACGTCCTCATAATCATAACCCATGTCTCCATGACTCATCATCCGGTACTGTCTGTACACCAGCAGCAGCAGGCAGAACATCAGGCCCGTGGCGAAGAACTGAACCGACAGCAAGGCCAGTTTCCATACTTTCCTACGATGCGTGTTCTGCCGGAACACATGCGAGACAGGTGTCTTGCAGTAGATCCACGCCGGAACGACTCCGGTGATCAACAGCAGCCCAAGGCATACACAAACCTCCACGAGCCATACGTCGGGACTCGACAGAAGCACCGACGCCGGGTAGCCCAGCAGCATCTCGCACTGGTCCGACAGACTCAGCACAAGCAGAGCCGCCAGACCGACCGACACCACAAGGAAGAACACGCTCTCTCCCATGATTCGCGCGAAAATCCTGCCGTTCCCTGTTCCGTAGCACTTGCGCACGGCCATCTCCTTGCCCCGTTTGCCTAACTGTCCAATCACTATCAGCAGATAATTCAGCGACGCGCTGATCAGGATTATAAACGCCAGTATGCCCATGACCCATATCATGGTCTTGACGCTGTCCTGCGTGGCATGGACTTCCGTCAACGGCATAAGGCCCAGGCCGAAATGATTAGATTCCAGCGTTTCCTTATCCACATTCTCCTGCAGCATCCGTTTGATATGCGGAGCCACATCGTCCGTATCGGTGCCCTTGGCCAAGCGGACATAACTCTTGTAGCGGTCGTTGCCTACCCAGTTGTCCCTGCCGTCATAACTGATTTTCCGGATTGTGGGTAACGACAGATAGATTACATTCCTGAACGTAGAGTTTATGGGAAAATCCTCATACACACCATCGACCATTATCTTGTAGTCGCTCAGGTCCGGACTGACCAGCACCATACCCATGACATCGCCGCCGATTCTCTCGGCCAGTGACCGGGGTATCATGCAACGGTCCTCCACGGCCAACGCCTCATGAGGATTGCCGTTTGTCACCGGTTGCCGCAGCACATCGAACATACAGCTGTCAGCCATCGCTATGCCTTCGATATCAAACACCCTGCCATCAGGCACCTTGATCTTCAGCGAGCCGTCCCACATCTCCGTGATTCGCATGGCGGACTCCACCTGCGGCACATAGCGCGCCAGTCCCGGCGCAATCCCCCCTGGTGTCTGGTTGAATTCATCGAACTGTCCCTGCCGGACGAAAGTCTCCTTCACTATGTAGACGTTCTCATACTCAGGAATGAAATGGTCGAAAGAATCTTCCACAAACGCCTTGGCCACCAGCAGTAGCCCTACGGCGAGACCTATCGTAAGACAGAAGATCTTCGTGAGATTCCGTCTCAGGTCGGATGTAAAGAATTTCAGCATGGCGTCACAGTTTATCGTTAAGGTTCTCCACCACCTGCCCGTCGAACAGGTTGATCACATAGTCCGCATGGGCGGCGTCACGCTGCGAGTGCGTCACCATGACTATGGTAGCACCGTCGCGGTGCAGATCCTCCAGCAGGGCCATCACCTCCGCGCCGTTCTTTGAGTCAAGGTTGCCGGTCGGCTCGTCGGCCAGTATCAGGCCGGGATTCACCACTGTGGCACGCGCTATGGCCACACGCTGCTGCTGGCCGCCGGACAGCTGCGACGGATAGTGGCCGGCCCTGTGGCTGATCCCCATGCGGCGCAGGGCCTCGTCCACGCGGCGGTTCTTCTCGGCCCTGTCCAGTTTCAGGTTGTTGAGCGGAAGCATGATGTTGTCGCGGACTGTCATGTCCTCGATCAGATTGAACGACTGGAACACGAACCCGATGCGCCCCTTGCGCCATGCCGTGCGCGCCGCCTCCTTCAGGTTCCCCACTTCCTGTCCATCCAGTCTGTAACTGCCTGCGGTGGGATTGTCAAGAAGGCCCAGTATGTTCAGCAGCGTGGATTTGCCGCAGCCGGACGGTCCCATCACCGCCACGAACTCGCCGTCGTTGATGGTGAACGACACCTTGTTCAATGCCACAGTCTCAACCGTGTCAGTTCGGAACACTTTCTCCAAGTCGTTGATCTCGATTCTCATAGTTATGTTTTTTTAGTTTAATTTGAGTTTGGTGGCGTTTCCGAAGTTCTTGTAAGTGCTCGTTATGATTCGCTCGCCCGGCTCCAGACCTTCCAGCACCTCGTAGTATTGCGGATTCTGACGTCCGATCCTTATGTCGCGCAGTGTCGCCGACTTACCGTCCTGGCTCAGCACATACGCCTTGTGGCCGCCTGTACTCTGGAAGAACGCCCCGCGCGGCACCAGTACCGACTCAGTCGGTTCCCCCAGCTGAAGGTTGATGTAGTAGGTCTGCCCCACGCGGATGTTCTCCGGCATCTCGCCCTCCAGTTTCAGGTCCGCCTTGAACGATCCTTCTGTCACTTCGGGATACACCTTGCAGAGCGTAACGTCGTATTTCTTCCCCTGACGCTCCACCTTGCCCTGGAGCCCGGTCTCCACACGGTCTATGTAATGCTCGTCGATCTTCACCACGATTTTATAGTCATCCAGGATATTGAGCTGTCCTATCTGCTGTCCGCCCCCCACGTTCTGGCCCAGTTCCACGTCCAAGGTTCCAAGCTGTCCGGAATGCGAGGCCCGGATATTGAGGTTGTCCGCCCGCTGGCGCACCAGGTTGAAGTTCTCCTGCATGTTGTGAAGGCTCTCGCGCATCATGGCCACCTGAACCTGACGGTACAGAGAATCCTGATGCTGACGTTCCTTCAGCAAAGCCAGGCTCTCCCGCGCCAGCTCGCAGTCCTCCTTGGCCTGAAGGTATTCCTCGCGCGAGATTAGTTTCTCCTTATATAATGTCTCCTGCTGTTTCAAGACGCGCTGCTTGCGTACATAGTCTGTACGGGTAGTCAGCAGGTCCTGCTTCACCTGCACCCGTTCCTTCTCCATAGCGATCTCCGTGTCGCGAAGCATGTTCTGCTTCTCGGCCAGTTGCGATTCCGAGTCAAGTATCTGCTGACGCAGGTTCGGGTTCTGAAGGGTGACTATGATGTCCCCGGCCTGGACCATAGCGCCTTCCTCCACCCATTTATGCTCCACTATCCCGGACTCCAGTGCAGATACCTGAACTATCACGCCCGTCTCCACATGACCGTTGACGCGGATGAAGTCGTTGAACAGTCCCTGCTTCACCTCGGCAGTGGTTACCGAGTCGGCATCCACCTTGTAGGTGGACTCGCCGACCTTGCCGATGGCGATCACCATGGCCACGGCAACCAGGACCGCGACGGCGCCGACGATGCCGTACTTCCTTATCTTTCCGTATTTAGGTTTTATCTCCTTGTCCATCACTTTATCAGTTTTTCTCCGTTGTAATATCCCAAAACCATCCGGCTGATTATTTTCTGAATACGTTTTCCCTCCCGGTTGGCGCGGGCGGCAGCCAGTTTCGCTCCGGAGGTATACAGGTCGATCGCCGACGCGCCTCCGAGTTCGAATTTACGCTGCACGGCCTTGTAGGCCGTTTCCTCGGCCTTGACCCGGGCGTCGGCCGCTGCCAACTCACGCGTCGCAGCCTCAAGGTCCAGGCGCGCCTCCGCCTTCTCGCGTTCCGTCTCCTGGCGGGCTTCCTGCAACAGATATTCCTGACGCCGCACCTCAAGTCTCGCCTTGTTCAGGCGGTTGATCCGCGAGAGCCCGGTAAATACGGGAAACGAAACCGAAAATCCGACATATTGCCCCATGTTGTCGCGCCATTGCTGCGAGAAGCGGCGGTTCAGGTAATCCTGACCGTAGATTTTGTAATATGAGGTGGAGACTCCCGCGTTAAGGTATATGACAGGCGAGAACGCTCCCTTGGCGGCGCGCAGGCTGTAACGGCTCTGCTTCAGGCCAAGCCGGGCCTCCGCAACGCGCGGATGCTCGAAACCGGCGTCAGCCGCACCCTCGTATTCCTCCTCTACCAGTTCCAGTTCGCCGCCATCGGGCTCCATCCCCATATCGCTCCGCAGTTTCAGGTATGCCTTGCTCAGCAAGCCCTGCTGATTGGTCAGTTCGTACCGGTCCGACGCCACTATGGCCTCGATCTCGGCCACATCCGCCCCGCTCTTGGTGCCTAACTCCAGTCCCAGTTGCGTTGCCTCCAGGTTCTTCTGGTCACGCTCCAGCTGCTCCTCCATCTGCGCCACCATCGCCTTGCAGTACGACACGTTGTAGAACGAACGGATCACCTCCAGCGACAGGTTGTCTTCAGCAAGGCGCGCGGCCTCCTCCCGGCGGAGCCTTCCCGCTTTCGCGGCCTTCAGGTTGTTCACACTGACCAGTCCGTCGAACAGCGGAAGGGACATCGAGAGTCCAAAGCCGGTGTAGAGGGTCTTGCGGTTGTCGTAGGTGTTGGTCTCAGGGTCGATGTTACGTCCGAAACTGAGACTGCCGCTTGATGACAGACCAACCGAGGGCATCAGGTCCGAAGCCGCGAGCCGGGTGTCCATCGCGGCCTGACGCACCTCAATGCCGTTCACCAGGTTGCGCGGCGCATGGTCGCGGACATAGACCAGACAGTCGTTCAGCGTCATTTGCGCCGACACTCCCTGGCTGACCATGCCGAGCAATATGGATAGTATCAGTTTTCTCATCTGTTGCGTTTTTGACGAGACAAAATTAAGCACTGGGTATTCATTTCGCCCGCTTATTTTCCTAAAACCGCATTTTCGGCCTTCAAATCGTCTAAAATTTAGACAATCCGGCTTGCCGGATTTAAGATTTTCGGCTATTTGCTTTGCTCATACGCACGCACATAGTAATTTTGCAGTATGAAGATACTCATTATCGATGACAACAAGTCCGTGCGGATGTCGCTCAGACTGGTATTGGGCAGCCAGTTCGACAGCATCCTGACCATCGGCGACCCCAAGTTGCTGCCGGCGTTGCTGGCCAAGGGGGACTTCGACGCCGTGCTGCTGGACATGAATTTCGACAACTCCCGCCTGGACGGCAGCGACGGTCTGTTCTGGCTGTCCCGCATCAAGGAGATGCCCCAGGCCCCGGCGGTGGTGCTCATCACTGCCTTCGGCGACATATCCCTCGCCGTAGAGGCCATGAAACGGGGCGGCGATGACTTCGTGACTAAACCATGGGATAACGAGGAACTGATCGCCAAAGTCAAGGCTGCCATAAGCAGGAACCGCACGGCACGCTCTGACAGGATCGTCCTGTCGGAGGCAAAGGAAGCCAAAGCCAGGCAGGAGAAACAGGACGGCATGACTCTGGAGGAACTGAAGTCCGACCATATCAACGCCGTAGTGACCCGCTGCAACGGCAACCTGACCCAAGCCGCCAAACAGCTGGGCATAAACCGCCAGACACTTTATAATCAGTTGAAGAAGTGAGGCATTTCCGCATAAATCTCATCTTGTGCCTGCTGGTGATGATTGCGTTCGTAATCCTTGCCACACTCTGTTTCCAACAAGGCCGGTATTCCGTGGCTCTACTGACGATGTTGCCTGCGGCAATCTCCATGATGCTGCTTTTCCGGCTGGTGTGGCGACTGATACATTCCATATCCGGCTTTGTCGACGCATTGGAGATGAACGACACCACAGTCCGCTTCGCCACAAGCAGCGATCCCGACATAAACCGAATGTCGCAGACCATGAGGCGCATCATGGACATATACAGTTCAAGCCGCCTGGAACTGGAAACCCGGAAACTGTACTACGACCGCATCCTAAGCATCATGACGCACGAGATGCGGAACTCCATCGCGCCGATCGTATCCCTGAGTTCCGACATGGAGCGGAATCCCGACCGATACCGGGGCGAGAGTTTCCGCGAGGCTGTTTCCCTTATTTCCGACGAGAGCCGCAGCATAAGCCGTTTCCTGGAATCATATCACGAACTGACCCATCTGCCTAAGCCCCGGATTGAGGCTGTGGACGTGAAGGATTTCTTCTCCGGCATACGCAAGTCCTTCGCGATTTTCCTGTCCGAAAACAAACTTAGTACAGATGTCATTGCCTATACGGTTCCCGTGGATATGGAACTGCTGGCCGACAGGGACCTGCTGGGACGCCTTGTGACCAATGTGCTCCGCAACGCGGTCCAGGCTGTCGCTACGGTGAAGGATCCGCGAATCAGCGTGGAGGTATCCATTAGCGAGGGGGTGCCCTACATCAGCATCGGCGACAACGGCCCCGGCATCCCGCCGGAAATCCTGCAGAACCTGTTCCAGCCCTTCTTCACCACCTGTCTCTTATACACATCTGACGCT
>ENA-OYXX01000720-OYXX01000720.1-human-gut-metagenome-genome-assembly--contig:-NODE-720-length-14221-cov-7.707398_pt1 | contig 14221 bp, 12 predicted proteins | sample MGYA00243976_ERZ653434 | MGnify/ENA primary metagenome ERZ653434 (study PRJEB26926, sample SAMN06165112) | human gut metagenome | biome: ENVO:00009003; feature: ENVO:2100002; material: ENVO:00002003...
GAGACACAGAGGGGCATAATAACTCTGTGTCTCCGTGTCTCTGTGTTCAAATAAAACTCTTTGCGGCCTTTGCGTTTTAATAAAATCTCTGTGTCTCCGCAATTCAACTTATCACTCCAAATATCGGATGAACCTTAAAAATATTCTTCTGGAAGGAGTGGGGTTTCTCGGATTTTATTGCTACTTTTGCCCAGTCTGCCGAACAAAGGCATTTGTCAGCAGAGCTGTAGAATCAAAACGAATGGAATTATGGCAAAAATTTGGATTAGAGAAGTCTCAAAGACCTCGAAAGTGGAAATACTCGGACATGTGTTCAACGGATTGTCCGACATAAAAAGAGCGGTGGAAACAGACTGCCGTATGAGACGACGGCCGTGGAACACAGAGCCGGATGAACCCGTTGACGGCATACATGTAGTCGAGTTGTACGAGCCATATCCGTGCTTCGACTCCTATGACTACGCCAACGAAAGCCGCTCTTTCAGCAACTACATATTCTCTACCGTGCCCCTGACAGACCAACAGATTGAACATCTGGCGAACCTGCCCGGCAAATGCGACGCACAGATTGTTGACGAGACAATGCCCGAATGGGCCGTGCCGGCGGTGTACTACCGCGGCGAGGGCGACACGATGATCGTTGCGACAACGGACTGACGGCGGCCTGCCACATGGGCCGTGACTTCACATGACTTAATTTTCAGGAACAACACATAATGGAAATATCAGAACTTTATAACATTTTCAGGGAGCACCCCGTGGTGACCACCGACAGCCGCGACTGCCCGCAAGGCTCAATATTCGTGGCACTGAAAGGCGAATCGTTCGACGGCAACCGCTTTGCCGCCGCCGCCCTGGAAAAGGGATGCTACAGGGCCGTGGTGGACGAGGCCGAATATGCCACGGACGAACGCTGCATACTCGTAGACGACAGCCTGAAGACGCTGCAACAGCTTGCACGCCACCACCGCCGGCAGTTCAGCATACCCGTGATAGGCATAACCGGCACCAACGGCAAGACAACGACAAAGGAACTGACGGCAGCCGTACTGGGCGAGAAATACCGCGTGCTCTGCACGGCAGGCAACTTCAACAACGACATCGGCGTGCCCAAGACGCTGCTGCGCCTCACGGCAGACCACGACATAGCCGTGGTGGAGATGGGCGCAAGCCACCCGGGAGACATACGCACACTGGTGAACATTGTAGAGCCCGACTGCGGACTGATAACCAACGTGGGACGCGCCCACCTGCAGGGGTTCGGCTCGTTCGAGGGCGTGGTGCGCACTAAGGGCGAGCTTTACGACTTCCTGCGCGGCAAGGCCGGAAGCGTGACCTTCGTAAACGCCGACAACGCCACACTGGAGGGCATCGCCGCCGGACTGCCCCACATACTGCACTACGGCCAAGGTGCCGCCGGCGGCACCACGCCCGGCGGTGAAGACGCATACATACACGGCGAGGTGGTGAGCTGCGCCCCGATGCTCCGGTTCCGCTGGCGCGAAGAGCATGGCCTCAACCGTGAGGCCGGAGAATGGCACGAGGTGCAGACACATCTGATAGGCGCATACAACACCGACAACATGCTTGCAGCCATTGCCGTGGGCCGCCACTTCGGTGTAGACGCCGCACGCATCTGCCACGCCTTAGAGAGCTACACGCCGAGCAACAACCGCTCGCAGCTGACCGTGACGGAGCACAACCGTCTGATTGTAGACGCATACAACGCCAACCCGACAAGCATGGCCGCAGCCATAGAGAACTTCCGCATAATGGAGGTTAGCCCCAAGATGGCCATACTCGGCGACATGGGCGAGCTGGGCGATGTAAGCACCGAAGAGCACCGCAAGATTGCAGACATGCTCACACGCTGCGGTTTCGACGAGGTGTGGCTCGTGGGCGAAGAATTCGGCCGGACGGAATGTGCCTTCCGTAAGTTCAGGAACGTTGAAGAGGTGAAGGAGGAGATAGCCCGCCTGCGGCCGGAGAACAAATACATACTGATAAAGGGCAGCCACAGCATGAGGCTGTATGAGCTGGTAAAAACCAGCCCCCTATAGTAGCGGCCCCCTATAATCGCAGCCCCCTATAATCCCCCAAAGGGGGATACTGAGTAACAGAAACATCCACTCAGTATCCCCCTTTGGGGGATTATAGGGGGCCGTGGGCCGCGCCGTTTTTTTACTTCACAAACTTCTTTCCACCTTTTATATATATACCCGAGGGCAATGCGGTGCCCGTAACGCGTATGCCCTGCAGGGTGTATACGGCATCGTCGGTGGCTGTATGGGCAGCCTCAACGGGGATGATGGCATCGGGAACCGTGGGACGGTCGTAGGTGACAACCGGACACACAGCCATCGACACAGCATCGTCAGTGTTCTCAAACCACCGGCTCGTGCCGAGCGAATTGCCGTACTCGTCCTGGTCTTCCACAAGCTGCCACGTGGTGGTCTTGCCTCCCTCGCTGCGGCGCACGCAGGCTATGGCAATGTCGTCGGAGTCGTAGGGAGCTGCGTCCTGCGACGCATTGGGTATACCCTCTATCACCACAAAGAAGTCGCTGTCTATCTCCACCGGCGAGGGCAGGCAGAAGCGCGTGGGCACAAACGACTCCTCGTCGAAGGCGATGTCGCCGGCCTTTATCGTGACAGAGCCGAGCACCGCACCGGGAGCACCCGACGCGTCGGGACGGCAGACACTCAACGTGATGTCGGCATCGGGCGACACGGTATGGCCGGAATAGAAATAGATGTCGACACTGTCTACCGTTGCCGGAGCCAGGGGCTTGGCGTAGTGTTCGGCAAAGGCGAGAAGCCCGAGCCAGTTGGATCCGGCATAGTTGCCGTACCATCCGAGCTTGATCTGCGCCAGCGACGAGTTTTCTTCGGGAGCAATGTTCCACACATACTGCGCGCCGCCGGCCTGCACGGCATAGAGCATGGCATCGGTGTCGCCGCCGGCATCGTTCGACGCGGTGAGCGACAGACTGTAGAGGCCCTTCTTCTCATACACGACCACGGGGTTCTCGTCGGTGCTCGTTTCGGGAGTACCGCCCACAAACTGCCACTCGAACGACGTGGGCATGCCGGTGGACATGCTGTGGAACTGCACAGGCACTCCGGTTGGTATGAACGTGGCCACAAAAGGCGACAGATAGCCCTCTTCGGGCATACCTATCAGGGCGGCGGGCTGCTGCATGCCGACAACGACATACCCCTCGCGCACGGCCTCCGACTGTGTGGTGCCGTCGCTCACGGTGAGCCGCACGGCATAGGTGCCGGCACGGTCGTAGCGTACAGCGGGGTCGCGCTCGGACGATGCTGACGGGGTGCCGCCCTCAAACTCCCATTGCCATGACTTTACGTTGCCCTCGGAACGGTCGTAGAACTGCACCGTCTCGCCCTGATATATGTTCACGCGGGCATCGTCGCCATCGTCAACCTGCATCACGCGGAAGCCGTCGATGAGCTGGTCGTCGCCGTCGCTGCCCTGATAGCGGAAGGAGAACGTCACCCGACGGCCCTCCAGACGCTTGAGGTCGAAGGAGAATTTCTTCCATGTGGTTTCGTCGTATGCCGTGTTCTGTGCCCACCGGAACTGGTTGATGAACTGCACGGTGTCGCCCGTGGCCACATCGGTGGCATAGAATGTATAGCTGGCATAGAAGAGCCACACCGGACTGAAGTAATTGTAATACTCCACCACACTGCCCGGACGTATGTCTATCTCGGGCGAAGTGACGGTCTCATCCTGACGGCTGGTGCTGTAACCGATGCAGAGGGAGTTTTTGTTGTCGGGGTCGATACTGCCGAAATTGATGTTGTAGCCCATGCCCGGAGCCAATGCCCATGTGCCGCCGGGGTTGGTTGTCTTGACGGTCCATGAGGAGAATTCCTCCTCACTGTCAAAATTCTGAACGTAATAAGGTGTGTAGGAAAGGGCCGACGAAAACGACGCCTTCACTTCCGCTGCCCGCACACTGTATGCGGACATGATGAAGATGACTAATAAAATAATGTTTCTTCTCATAAATATATTTGGTTGACTTTTCTTCTTTTTGCAACGCTCATTACCGACTTTTACCTCATGACGCGGCGGATTTTTAACGCTGAGGCGCCAAGGTTTTTAAATGCCGCACGTCAATACCGGAACGAGCTGCCGCCAAGGAACTCGCGCAGGAGCGAGGTGGACGGCACCTGGTCGTAGGGTATGGGCTTGATGTAGTGCAGGAACTTGAGCAGACGGTAGGCCTCGCTGTGCTCATCGCAGTTCTCGGGAACAAGCTCAAGCAGCGGTTCGGCCTGGGTCTTTATGACGGCCAGCTCGAAGAGCATGGCTGTATTGAACATCACGTCGGCCTGCTCCTGATAGGGGAATATCCAGCGGTTCTCGCCGTTGCGCACCGACGGCCAGCGGCGTATGGTCTCGCGGGCACTCACGCCGCGGTACTTGTAGTCGCGGATGATGCGCCGCAAGAGACGGTTGTCTGTGGTGGGCACATAATTGTGCGAATCGATGAGTATGGTGGTAAGCGCCGATGCGTAGACACGGTACTTCTGGTTTTCGGGTATGTGTGCCGTGAGTTCGGGGTTGAGCGCGTGTATGCCCTCCACCACGAGCACCTCGTTGCCCTTGAGCCTGAGCCGCCGCCCGCTGCTCACACTCTTGCCCGTGGGGAAGTCGTAACGCGGCAGCTCCACCTCTCCGCCGGCAAAGAGGGTGTTCATCTGCTCGTTGAGCAGCGGAATGTTGAGGGCGTAGAGACTCTCGAAATCGTAATCGCCCGACGCGTCACGCGGTGTCTTGTCGCGGTCGACGAAGTAATCGTCGAGCGAAATGGGCACCGGGCGTATGCCGTTGGCCAGCAGCTGCACCGAGATGCGCTTGCAGGTGGTGGTCTTTCCGCTCGACGACGGACCGGCTATGAGCACCATCTTGACATCAGGGCGCGAGGCTATGTCGTCGGCTATCTTTACTATCTTCTTCTCCTGCAGCGCTTCCGAAAGGTTTATGAGTTCGGTGGTCCAGCCCTTGTCTATGGCTTCGTTGAGGTCGCCGATGGTGGACAGGCCGAGAATGTCCTGCCAGTGGTGGTGCTCCTTGAATATCTCAAACATCTTGTCCTGGCGTATCAACTCGCCCAGCCGCGAGGGGTCGTCGGCCGAAGGTATGCGCAGCAGCAGGCCGTCGTAATACTTCTCAAGCCCGAAGAGATGAATCTTCGAGGTGTTGGTGAGCAGCACTCCATAATAATAGTCGCGGTAACCGTCGATATCATAATATATGGTGTATAGGCGGCCGGTGCTTTCAAGCAGTTTGGCCTTCGACTCGCGCCCCATCTCGCCGAACATGCGTACGGCCTCTTCGGTGGTGCACTCATGGCGGCGCACGGGCAGGGCCGCATCGACAATCTGCTGCATCCTCGTGCGTATGGCCGCGGCATCGGCGTCGGTCACGGGGCGGCCTATGTGCAAATCGCAGTAATAGCCGTTGGAGACGGGTATGTCTATCACCACACTGCCGTCGGGATAAAGGTCGTGGACAGCCTTGCAGAGCACGAAAAAGAGCGTGCGGGTATAGGTGCGCATGCCCGATGATGAGCGCAGGCTGAGAAACTCGATATCCTTGCTGTTGTACACGCGGTAGTGCATGCCCTCGACCTTATTGTTGACCTTGGCACTCACCGGCCCGTATTCCATATCGAGATTTAATTCACGAAATATTTCAGAAAGTGTTGTTCCGATGCAAATATTTATCTTTTTTTTATTATTTTTGCAACGAATTTGTATTTCTTTTTCCATATAGCTCTATGTTTTAACGGTTATTTGTTTACTGCGGTAAAGATAATCAAAATATTTGAGAACGTACGGAACTGACATTTTAATAAAATTAAAAATATGTCGTTACTTATTATTTTTAAACTTGTTGGAGCCATCGCGCTGCTCATATACGGAATGAAGGCGATGAGCGAGGCGCTCCAGAAGATGGCCGGCTCGCAGTTACGCCACGTGCTCGGGGCAATGACCAACAACCGATTCACGGGAATGCTCACGGGAATGTTCGTAACCGCCTCAGTACAATCGTCGGCCGCGACAACGGTGATGACGGTCTCGTTCGTCAACGCCGGACTGCTGACACTGGCACAGGCCATATCGGTAATCATGGGAGCCAACATCGGAACAACGCTTTCGGCATGGATAATGAGCGCCGGATTCTCGTTCAACATCACCAACTTCGTGTGGCCGGCGTTCCTGATAGGCATCATGCTAATCTACATGAAGAAATACCGCTACATAGGCGATTTTCTTTTCGGTGCTTCTTTTATGTTCTTCGCCCTCGGCACCCTCAACCTCACCGGAAAGGAAATGGACCTGGCACACAACGCATCGCTGGCCGAATTTTTCTCACAGTTTGACCCCAACAACTATCTCACCATACTTGCTTTCCTGCTCATCGGAACGGTACTGACGTTCTGCGTGCAGTCGTCGGCGGCACTGATGGCCATCACGATGGTGCTCTGCACGAGCGGCGTGCTGTCGATATATCCGGGCATCGCCCTCGTGATGGGCGAGAACATCGGCACGACCATCACCGCCAACCTCGCCGCCATGACGGGAAACACGCAGGCACGGCGCGCGGCCCTGTCGCACATGTTCTTCAACGTATTCGGAGTGATATGGGTGCTCATGGTGTTCTATCCCTTCGTCAACTTCGTATGCTCGCTGAACGGTGTCGACCCGTCATCATCGAGCATCAACGCCGTGCGCCTGTCGTTCGTGCTGGCCACGTTCCACACCATGTTCAACGTTACGAACACCTTCTTCCTCATCTGGTTCATACCGCAGATAGAGCGTTTCTGCTGCTGGGCCATCAAACCGCGCAAGGCCGAGGAGGAGGAAGACTTCCGCCTGCGCTACATCGGTGGCGACACCATCATGAAGACCCCGGAACTCTCCGTGCTCGAGGCACAAAAGGAGATACAGTCGTTCGCCAAGCGCATACAGCGCATGTTCGCCATGGTTCGCGAACTGCTCGGCACCACAGACCCATCGGAATTTACCAAACTGTACTCGCGCATCGAAAAGTATGAGGGCATCAGCGACAACATGGAGATAGAGATAGCCAGATACCTCAACAACGTGAGCGACGCCCACCTGAGTGATGACACCAAGGCGAAGATACGTGCCATGCTCCGCGAGATTTCGGAGATAGAGAGCATAGGCGACAGCTGCTACAACATAGCACGCACGCTCAACCGCAAGATTTCGGGAAAGAACGATTTCACGGAAAAGCAGTATGAACACCTGCACCAGATGTTCGAACTGACCGACGACTCGCTCACACAGATGAACGTGCTCATGACCGGCCGCAAGGACAATTTCGACGTGAACCGCTCGTTCAACATCGAAAACGAAATAAACAACTACCGTTCACAGCTCAAGAACCAGAACATCAACGACATCAACAACCATGAGTATACATACGAAATGGGTACGATGTATATGGACATCATCTGCGAATGTGAAAAGTTGGGCGACTATGTGGTAAATGTTGTCGAGGCACGCATGGGCACACGGCAACACTCGGCGTAAAAGGGAACCTCACCCACGAGAGGGTGTATCAAAATGGCTACATGTCCCTACAATGTGCATGAACCTTATTTTGACACACTCTCGGGTGAGGCTCCTTCCTCAACTTTTTCTGTACTCCGACGGAGACATGCCTACATGCTCCTTGAAATACTTGCCGAGGAAAGACTGGTTGGGGAAATTCATATCTACGGCTATCTCCTTGATGCTTTTAGTGAAGTTGCGCAACTGAATACGCAGCTCAAACGTCACGTAACGGTCAATCCACTCGTTGGGCGTGCGCCGGCTGACGCTCTTCACCGTCTCCGACAGATACTTGGGCGTTATGCACAGTTGTTCGGCATACCACCCCACCCTGCGTTCGCGCTTGAAATTCTCCTCCACCAGATGCAGGAAACGGGTGAATATCACGTCGGCACGCGTATTCCGGCGACGGCTGTCCTGCTCTACGCGATAAATAACGTTACTCATCTCATAGAACATGGTAAGCATGATGGTGCGGGCCAGTTCGCGGCGGAAATGGTTTTGTGTGTCGGCTACCTTACTCTTGAGCATTTCAAAATACCCGGTGAAGGTGTCCACCTCCTTCTCGGTAAGGCTGACCACGGGGTGGTTTTTGGAAAAGAGAAACATCACCGAGATGTCACCCACACTGCTTATCGTCTCATAGAAAAACTTGACCGACATGATAACGCACATCCCGTCGATGTCGGGGCTTTTCTTGTAGTCGGCCACGACATGCCGCTCCGAAATTATTATCACATCGTTCTTCTTCACCGTTTGCTCCTGAGTGTCGACGGTATACCGTGCCTCTCCCCGGGTGCAAAGGGTGACGAAAATGAAGTTCATGCGGCGCGCGCCGTCGGGTATAGGCATGTCGCGCATGTTTGTTATCAGAATATCGTTGCCGATAAAGTTTTCTCCGTTCAGTCTTTTGGCTCTCTGGATATCTGTGTCTTTAATATTTCTCTGATCCATCGCATGTCGGTTTTCCGCATCCGGCCGTCACCGCAGACAACTCCGCCCACCGCCTGCACGGGCGGTGCACAAACCGGATTAAGCATTTCAAAAGCAAAGTTACAACAAAATTCGGAATAACCGCGAAAAAAGGGAGAAAACGAAGCGCACAAAAACTGTAAATAATGTTATTCTATCGGTAATCTGTCTACAACCGGAACGGCAAAAACACACTATCTTTGCACCATCGGACAAAATGCCAAATAAAATAACATCAATCAAAAACGGAACAAACAGCAATATAACAATATGAACAGAATCATTTTAATCTCGCTATTCAGCATTTTAACACTCAATGTCATGGCACAGAAAAAAATAACACAAACCGCAGGCCGGCAGGTTCTCGGCGAGTTTGCTCCGAAGTTTGCGGAGCTTAATGACAATGTTCTTTTCGGCGATGCCGTCTGGAACGATTCCACACTCAGTCTTCACGACCACAGCATGGTGACCATCTCCATACTGCTCGGCAAGGGACTCATCGACTCCTCTTTCCGTTCACATCTCGAAATGGGCAAGAAGCACGGCATCACCCGCAAGGAGATTGCCGCACTGCTCACCCAGGCCGCCTTCTACGCCGGATGGCCTAACGCATGGGCCGGATTCCGCATAGCCAAGGAGGTGTGGGCGGAAGACACTGCCGGCGACGATGCCAGGGTGGCTTTCCAGCGCGAGATGATTTTCCCGATAGGAGACCCCAACACGGCTTACGCCAAATATTTCACCGGCAACAGTTACCTCGCCCGCGTATCGACGGAGCAGGTGCCAATAGCCAATGTGACATTCGAGCCCCGCTGCCGCAACAACTGGCACATACACAAGGCAAAGAAGGGCGGCGGACAGATGCTCATAGGCGTTGCGGGACGCGGATGGTATCAGGAAGAAGGCAAGCCGGCCGTAGAGATTCTGCCGGGCACAGTCATCCACATTCCCGCAAACGTAAAGCACTGGCACGGCGCGGCTGCCGACAGCTGGTTCGCACATCTCGCATTCGAGATTGAGGGGGAAAAGACAGAGAACGTATGGCTCGACCCCGTAACGGACGAGGAGTACGACAAGCTGAAGTAGTGTACACCGGCTGCTTTCAACAACAGGAATCAAACATTTACAACAAAAGAAATCAATAGGTAACACAAGTTTCTTCTATTTCCGCAGGGGCGTGGTTTTTATCCATGTCCCTGTTTTTTATGCCTACACGCGCCGGTTTACAACCTCTTAATGGCTGATAAGTCCAATAATCAGGTAAAAACGACTACAAAACTTTATTCCCCGTTTCGGTTTTTTGCCTTTTTATCACTATCTTTGCAGAAACCATTATAACATCATGAACCGACTAACCCTATTGCTCTCATGCCTGTTGTTTGCCGGATGCGGCGGAGTATTCGACTACCATCCGTATGACGTGCGCTTCGACGGGGAAAAAGACATCAACCTGCACAACATCGAACGGATAGAAGCGACGTGCCGCGACAAAGACAGCCTCACCGTGGCGTTCATCAGCGACTCGCACGGATGGTACAGCGAGACAGAAGACATGGTGGCCGACATCAACGGCCGGAAGGACGTTGACTTCGTAATACACGGAGGCGACCTGACCGACTGCGGCACCACAAAGGAATATACGTGGCAGCGCAAACGGCTGTCGCGCCTGAATGTGCCATACGTGGCGCTGATAGGCAACCACGACTTTCTCGGCACCGGCAACGAGACCTACTCGGTAATGTACGGACCCATGGACTTCAGCTTCATCGCGGGACGCATAAAATTCGTATGCCTCAACACCAACGCCACCGAATACGACTATCTGGCGGCCGTGCCCAATCTCGACTATATGGAGGAACAGCGCACCGCCGACTCAACGCTCTTCGACCGCACCATCGTCTGCATGCACGCACGGCCGTACAGCGAACAGTTCAACAACAATGTGGCCAAGGCTTTCGAATTTTACGTACGGTCGTTTCCGGGTCTGCTCTTCTGCCTCAACGGCCACGACCACTGCCTGCAGGAGGCCGACCTCTACGGCGACGGCGTGATGTATTACGGTGCGCCGAGTGCCAACCGCCGCATCTATCTGTTGTTCAAAATCAAAAAAGACAGTTACACCTATGAAGTCATTAATTTTTAGCATATCCCTGATTTTCATGGCCGCATCACCGGCCGCATGGGCCGGCATGCCCGTAATGGAAAATGAAATCACGGAAGCGGCGGACGTTGTAGCATGGGTTGCGGCGGCTGACACCATTACCGGCACACGAAACGACAACGACACCACCGTCACAAACCGCCCCGGTAACAATTCCGATGACCACTCCGCCATGACAAACTACGACCGCCGCATATACCGCTACCGCCGGTTGTGGAACTTTCTCATTCCCACGCAGACCATCATACAGTATGCAGGTAACATGGGTATGATATCCGCCGGTATGGGTTGGGACTACGGCAACCGCCGGCAATATGAGACCAACCTGCTGTTCGGTTATCTGCCACGATTTGAAAGCAGACGGGCGAAGATGACAATGACGATAAAACAGAACTTCGTGCCGTGGCGTCTGCCTGTCGGCAAAGATTTCAACGTCGAGCCGTTGTCTTGCGGGCTGTACTTCAACACTGTTTTCGGACATGAGTTCTGGGGCCGTGAGCCCAACCGTTATCCCGACAAATACTATGAGTTTCTGTCGACAAAAGTACGCATAAACGTGTTTGTGGGACAGCGCGTCACGGCCATTGTTCCGCACAACCGCCGAAAATTCATGAAGAGCCTCACGGCCTTCTACGAAATAAGCACGTGCGACATCTACCTGAGAACCATGCTTCAGGACAGCAAAATAAGTCTGTGGGATATAATAGGATTGTCTGTGGGGCTGAAAATACAGACGATGTGAGAATAATTTTTTAATTGAGAATTGAAAATGGAGAATGGATAATTATGATTTGCCGGATGGTTATCGTTTGTTCAAACTATCCTTTATGTAGCAAATCATAATTATCCATTCTCCATTTTCAATTCTCAATTATGTATATATCAAGCGTCAATATTAGCGTATGTTGCGTTCTTTTCGATAAACTCGCGGCGCGGTTCCACATCGTCGCCCATCAGCATCGAGAATATTTCGTCGGCCTCGGCCGCATTTTCTATCGTCACCTGCTTGAGCAGACGTGTCTCCGGATTCATGGTTGTCTCCCAAAGCTGCTCGGGGTTCATCTCACCAAGACCTTTATACCGCTGGGTGTGGATGTTCTTGCCGTCATCTATGCCTCCACCCCATTTGTCGATGAAAGCCTGACGCTGCTGTTCGGTATAGCAATACTCCTTGGCCTGATTCTTATAGGTGCAGAGATAAAGCGGCGGAGTGGCTATATAAAGATGGCCGTCCTGTATCACCTTCGGCATAAACCGATAGAAGAGTGTCATGATAAGCGTGTCGATGTGTGAACCATCGACGTCGGCATCGGTCATTATTATAATCTTGTCATAGCGCAGCTTGTCGATATTGGCCTCCTTGTCACCTTCGCCTTCCACACCGAAGCGCACACCGATACTCTGGATGATGTTCATCACCGACTCGGCCTCGAACACACGGTGCCACTGCACTTTCTCCACATTCAGTATCTTGCCTCGCAACGGCAGAATGGCCTGCGTGTAGCGGTCGCGGCCCTGTTTGGCCGATCCGCCGGCCGAGTCTCCCTCGACGAGAAATATCTCGCAGGCCTTCGGGTCTTTGTTGGAGCAGTCGGCGAGCTTGCCGGGCAGTCCGCCGCCGGTCATCGGGTTCTTGCGCTGCACGCTCTCGCGGGCCTTGCGCGCCGCTATACGTGCTGTGGCGGCCAGAATGACCTTGTCGCATATCTGTTTGGCCTCCTTCGGGTGCTCCTCCAGATAGTATGCCAGAGCCTCGCCCACCGCCTGCTGCACGGCTCCCGCCACTTCGCTGTTGCCGAGCTTCGTCTTGGTCTGACCCTCAAACTGCGGTTCGGCCACCTTGATGGATATCACGGCGGTGAGTCCTTCGCGGAAGTCCTCGCCGGCCACCTCTATCTTGGCCTTCTCTATCTGCTTCGAGATGGCAGGGTCGGCGTCGGCATATTTCTTAAGTGTGCGGGTGAGCGCCATACGGAAGCCTACAAGGTGGGTACCGCCCTCGATGGTGTTGATGTTGTTGACATACGAATGTATGTTCTCCGAGTAGTCGGTATTGTACATCACGGCCACCTCTATGGGTATGCCCTGCTTCTCGGTCTTCAGATATATCACATCATCAAACAGGTGGGTGCGGTGACGGTCTACATAGCGCACAAACTCCTTCAGTCCGTCTTTGGCATGAAACACCTCCTGACGCGTCTTCCCCTCTTCGTCGGGGCGCATGTCGGTCAGCGTGATGGTGATGCCGGCGTTAAGATATGCCAGCTCGCGCATACGCTTGGCAATGACGTCGTATTTGTATTCTGTTGTGGTGAATATAGTTCCGTCGGGCCAGAACTGCTGGCGTGTGCCCCTCAGTTCGGTCTCGCCGACCACCTTGACGGAGTAAAGCGGCTTGCCCTGTTCGTACTCCTGCTGATAAATCTTTCCGTCGCGGAACACCTGCGACAGCATGTGTGTGGAAAGCGCGTTGACGCAGCTGACACCCACTCCGTGGAGTCCGCCGCTGACCTTGTATGAGCCCTTGTCAAACTTTCCTCCGGCGTGCAGCACGGTCATCACCACTTCCAGTGCCGACTTGTGCAGCTTCTCGTGTTCGTCAACGGGGATTCCGCGGCCGTTGTCCTGCACGGTTATCGAGTTGTCCTCGTTGATGGTAACCTCTATATGGGTGCAGTATCCGGCCATGGCCTCGTCTATTGAGTTGTCCACGGTCTCGTTGACAAGATGGTGAAGTCCCTTCTCGCTTATATCGCCGATATACATCGCGGGGCGCTTGCGCACGGCCTCAAGTCCCTCGAGCACCTGAATGTTACTCGCGGAATAATTGCTTTCGTTCGTTATGTCTTCTGCCATAATTCGTTTATAGTCTTTATAGATTGCAAAGTTACTAATAAAAATTGAGAATGGAGAATTGAGAATGGAGAATTATGATTTGCAACATAAAGGAAAGTTTGAAGGAAAGTTTAAAGGAAAGTTTGATGACGGCAATCATGAAGCATATCATAATTATCCATTCTCAACTTTCAATTCTCAATTCACGAAACTCTCAATTCACGAAATCCCCTATTCCCCCAAAAACAAAACAGGGTCACACTCCATTCCGGAATGTGACCCGCACTATATTTTTTAACATCACAAGATAAGAGAATGTCTTATCCCAACTTGTTCACGTGCATAGCAAGCTTTGACTTCAAGTTTGAAGCCTTGTTCTTATGGATAATATTGGTTTTGGCCAACTTGTCCAACATCTTCTGAACGACAGGATACAACTTTGCAGCCTCGTCCTTATCCGTTATAGCGCGCAACTTGCGTACTGCATTACGCATGGTCTTTGCATAATATTTGTTGTGCAGAGCTCTTTTCTTGCTCTGACGGATTCTCTTAATTGCTGATTTGTGATTTGCCATCTTAATTATCGTATTCTTATTTTAACTTTGTAGTCCCTAGGAGAGTCGAACTCCTCTTTAGA